>Ga0180438_10000049_pt1 | contig 237292 bp, 253 predicted proteins | sample SS_ome_12_FD_132455 | JGI IMG/M metagenome (GOLD analysis project Ga0180438, IMG submission 132455) | Hypersaline lake sediment archaeal communities from the Salton Sea, California, USA - SS_3_D_2 metaG | ecosystem: Environmental > Aquatic > Non-marine Saline and Alkaline > Hypersaline >...
CGCCCCATTTCTCTATCAGTCTCTTAAGGTTGCTATGGAATCTCTTTTCGTTGATGCCTCGTTCAAGACAGTAGGATTTTAAATCAACAGCGAAGACTTTTCCTGACTTGATTGCATTGAATATTAATTCATGCAGGTTCAATTCAATACAACATATTGTAAAATTGTGGATTTTATAGATGTTTTTATTTTAATGATGTTAATGCCGTCGTATTATGTAAAAAAATTTATCTTGTGGTTTAACAGTGTTATATTTATATGATGTCTGAACCAGAGGCTACTAAATCCTTCTTTCCAGCCTCATGTACTTTTTCTTGGATTTGCCTCCTTTCATGGTATTGGAACTAGCTGGATTTTCAGGCATTAATCATTCACGCGCGCGCACGATGTTCGTAAGGTCGCTAGTAGATCATGTATAAGTCTTATTGAGAAATTCTACCGGTTCCAGTGAATTCCATAATATATTTTCTGCTTGAAATTGACTGATTAGCATATGCTATTGAGTGTGCATTCTCTAATTTACTCCTAATCGATGAAAGTTTTCAGCAAGAGCTCCATCCATGATTTTTAGGGGATACACCCCTTATGCCGCTAGAGTGGACAACTAGATGAAGCAAATGATTCTGGCTTATGCATCAACAGATGATTATCTGTTTGTGTATTTGATAAATCTGATGAAGATTAACAAAGTAAAAGCATAAAACCACTAAGCCTTCTAAAATTTTATGAGAAAAGAGATGCCACGACTCACACTGACTATTGATGATGGACTGTGGAAAAGATTTCTTGAACATGTAGTAAGAAAATATGGTTCATCAAGTAAAGCAAGAATTGAAGTTGAAATTGCTATAGAAGAATATCTGGAAAGACGTCAGATGCTAAATGCTAATTCGTGAATAGAGCGTTTTATCCTATTACCATTTTCTATTAGATTGTGCTCCATTAGATTATATTTAGTAAACATGTGGTAAGCTCAGAGTATAGCATGCTTTGCTATCAAATTGGATTTAAGAGTGAGTTTTGTTGGTCTGGAAAGCTTTCATATTCTATGGAAATCTAGATGAATTGAGTATATTTGTTATTGATAATTTGCGACCTATAATCAGGAAATTTGAAGCTGAAAAATGGATTAATGGCTTCAACTACAATTTATACTCAGGCAAGATACCAAATTTGAGTCTGAGATTAGATCTAAAGAAAAAGCATGAAGCAAAAATCAAGAAAGAATTGAAGAAATGCCATATTAAACCTGTACTAGCTGAATATGATGAACAGGATAAAATTGCGAAGTTCTATGAGCTGAGTAGCAGATGGGCTTTCCTACTACAAGATCAAATAGATAGGAAACGTTTTGAGAAAGACTGGATCAACGACGACAATTTTGTATTAGTTATTCATGGACTATGCAATTCTCTAAAACTCAACTATTATGAGGAGTTTAGGCTTCACTTGGAAGCTATTGGAAGGATAGCGGTAACTCAGAACAGATTTAATGAAATTAAAGATGACATATCAAAACTCAATCAGAAATGTATGCAATGGTTTTTGAAAACTTAAGTCTGCAATTACATGAATAATTGCACCACTCACGCTTCTTGTGATCTCTTTATATGACTATTAAACATGCTATACCAGTAAATTTGTGTTGAAATCCCACTCCCCACACCAATTTGCAGTTTAGCCCGCGCTAGTACGCGCGCGGACTGGCCATAACAGTATCAACAGTTATGGTGGTTAAGAGAATAAGAGACTAAACCGTTTCATCTTTTTTCTTTCCTCTGTAGTGTATACGCTGAAGAGTGGTGCTTATCGCGGTCGTGTCGATAGTTGTAGCTGTCAGAAGAAGAGGCAACTAGTCCTCCCAACATTTTTTCCTAAGCATAGATGTCATTGATAATTGAGACTTCAGAAGAGTTCAAATCCAAGTCTTGAACCTGCGCGAATTTTGAAACCAAAACTGGACGCGAAAATGCATCGAATCCCGTCGGGCCCGCCACAATTCTAATTGACAGATTTAACGATGAAAAGGTGTTTTTCATGTTTAGGAAAATGCATAGGAAAAACTAGTTTAATCGACATAAACTCAATCAAATTGTACAAATGACATTAATTCAATCGTCTGGGATCGATAAGACCCCTCAATATGTCGTAAGCCGAAATTAAAAAAGTAGACACCCGACACTTCTCGAGTTGTTGAGATTGATTAAATATTCTAAATCGAATTAGTTCATCTCACGAATGTGGAACAATAGGTGAAAAAAATGCCAAGAACAATAAATAATTCTCCTGAAATGCAGAAGAGAATTCCTGTTAGACTTCCATCGACTATGATGTCTGAAGTCGATCGTCTGGTTAGAAAACACTCTGAACTTAACTATAACAGACAACAGTTCATCGAAAGTGCCGTGCGAGAAAAAATTGAACGTCTTATTATGCTTCAGAGTGCAAAGACTTCTAATACTATTGCACAAATAGAAAATCTTCCCAAGATTATGCAATAGTACCGCTTCCTCTCTATAATGTGAACTCAAAACAGGTAAGTAGGATATCTGGTATCTTAGTGAGAGTTCTATTCCTGTTAGGATATCAGTCCATATTCTGCTTCAAAAGATGTTCTGTAAGTTCTTTTTCCATTGCTTTCTGTATAAGATGGAGCTGATAGAAAAGTAACGCCAGTTAGTTTTCTAAAAGATTCACTGAAATCATCTATATTATCGTCGAACCAACATAAAACGTAATTATTTTTTATTCCTTTATCTGAATTAATACAATCTATGTCGCCCATGAGAACGAAGAAATCTATTATCTCACCATCATAACTGTGTTTTTCAGTTTTTTTCAATGATATCTTCTGAGCTTTTATTACTGCAAATGGCTCTTGTTCTTGCTTGTCTGATTTTTCCTTAAACACTGATATTGTGGGTTTTTTCCATTCCATTGCTTTCATATTCGTTCATTTGATTAATTAGGAGGAATGATATTTATGCGGTATGCAAGAGTGCATGATATTATCATAATGCTGAATATCAAATCTTCAATAATTTCTTATTGATTTACAGGTTAATTGGGTAGGTTCCATATTTTATGGCTGCAGAGTATAGTGCTTCAATATTCCAAGGTGGTACATCAGGTTGTATCATATGACCTGGAGCGATAATATACCCGCCACCAGAGGCGCCTGCTTTTATTGCCCTCATGACTTCGGCTTCAACATCTTGAACAGAACCTTTTGGTAGAATGCTCTGTGATCCTATTCCTCCACAGAAAGTCAATTTTTCTCCGTACTCTTCTTTTAAAGTTTCAAGGTCCATGTCGGGGCATTCTGGTTGTATTGGATTCAATACATCCACGCCGATCTCTATCAGATCTGGAATGAATGGTTTCATGTTGCCACAGCTATGATAATACAATTTTGCTTTTGTCTTCTTATGAATCAGGTCAAAGAGTTTTTTATGACGTGGCTTCAAGAATTTCTTGTATATGTCAGGTTTGATAAGAATTGTTGTTTGAGCGCCTAGATCATCTCCAGTAGCCACCATTGTGACGTAATCCCCGACCTCGTCCAACATCATACTGTATAATGTGAGCATCTGATCAGTGACTTTGTCTAGTATTGTCTCAGCTATCTTTGGTTTCAGATACATGTCCTCAATTATTTTACTAAAACCCCTTCTCATCCAAGAATTCTCAAATATGCCACTTCCTCCAATATTTACTACACAAACTGCAAAGTCGGCATCATCCATCTTCTTAGCTTTTTTTTCTAGGCCAGCGGCAGTAAAATCTTTCTCAGGATCTAACCAGTATGGATCGGATAATATTTCATCTATATCTTGAGCATTTTCAAGAGGCGCCGGATTTGCAAATTCCATATACGTTTCTCCAGCTTTTCTATGAAAGCCTAATTCATCTATGAATGAGTTATCAGGAAACATTTTCTTTGGGACAAAAGGTCTAGTATATCTTAAGGAAATTGGTCGGAAATCGGTTCTGAATAGGCGGTAAATAGTCTCGTCTATAGGGGGTAGCCACCATGGATTATAGGAGGATCCTGAAGGCCAGTAGTCAATTTCAAAAGGAAAGGTCTGCAAATTGAGGTAATGCTTGAGTTTAAAATAAGCCTGTTTTGTTATGAAAGACATGCAGCCTCCTAGTTCGGCTGGTACTCTATCTGCTTCTTGGTGGTCAAGTATCTTCCATACTCTTTCACGTGGAGTATATTTCTCTCCAGGATGAACTATTGCCTTGTCACTTCTTTTAAATCCAGGCATCATGATATTACGACCTCCAAGAAGAATAAACAGAAGTAGCTTAAATGTATCGCTCGAGCTTAAAGAATATGAAATATACGTCATAAATTAAATAACTCTAATGAAAATTTTACGAGTTTGTTTTTCAATAAATCTTCCTATTGGTGCGACTTCAAAATGGATTTAAAACAAAAACGTATGGATGAATTGATACATCAAATTCATGAATGTCGTAAATGCACATTATGGAAAAATGCGAAAAATCCTGTACCTGGAGAAGGTGATCTTAACACCTCTTTGATGATTATAGGAGAAGCTCCTGGATATCATGAAGATATTAAAGGTCAGCCTTTTGTGGGAAGTGCTGGCAGGGTTCTAGATGAGTTACTCATGAGTATTGGACTAAAGAGAAATGAAGTATTTATTGGAAATATTATCAAACATAGGCCAGATGAAAATAGAGACCCAAGTGAAGAGGAGATAAAAGCTTGTGGATCTTATCTCGAGCGTCAAATCCAGATAATTAAACCACGACTGATAGTGACTCTGGGACGGCACTCTACAAAATACGTAATGTCTAATGTAGATGTTGAATTCCGAGGTATCTCAGAAATCAGAGGAAAAGTTTTCGAAAAACATCTGTTCGGGATACGTCTGAAGATAATGCCTACTTTTCATCCAGCAGCTATTCTATATAATCCAACATATAGGAACTTTCTCGAAAATGACTTCCAAATGATTAACAAATTACTTGAAGAATTCTCTTAAAATAATTTGAATTCCAATATTAGATGTGAGCACAAGATCGCGATTAGGACTTTTTTATGATCATTTTTTTCGAATATTTGCTCATTTTCAACGAATTTTACCTCTCCAACTTACAGAGCTTGCACTAAAAAGAAAAAAATTGATATTAGGTCTAAATGAGTAAGAGAACTTGATAGAGGAAGCATTATTGGTCATGAAACTAGTTCTCTTGAGACATGGAGAAAGTATTTGGAACAAAGAAAATCGTTTTACGGGTTGGACAGATGTCGATCTCTCTGAGAAAGGCATTAATGAAGCAAGAGAAGCAGGTAGACTTCTTCGTGAATCTGGATTGATATTTGATGTTGCATTTACTTCACTTCTAAAGAAAGCCATTAGGACACTATGGATTGTACTTGATGAAATGGACCTTATGTGGATTCGCGTTTACAAATCTTGGCGTTTGAATGAACGTCATTATGGAGAATTGCAGGGTCTGAATAAAGCAGAAACAGCGAGTAAGTATGGTGAAGCGCAAGTCCTTCTCTGGAGAAGAAGTTATGATCTTAAGCCTCCAGCACTAAAAGAGTCTGATGAACGAAATCCAAGCAAAGATCCAAAATATATGAATCTAGAGAAAAAAGATATACCGTTTGCAGAAAGCCTAAAAGACACAATGGAACGTCTCCTTCCATATTGGAAGAATATAATGACTCCTGAAATTAAGAGAGGAAAAAGGGTTCTAATCACAGCCCATGGAAATAGTCTTAGAGCATTGGTAAAACATCTTGATGATGTTTCTGATAAAGATATTATAACACTTAATATCCCAACAGGAATTCCGCTAGTATATGAATTAAATGAAAATATGACGCCAATCAGATCATATTACTTGGGTGATACCTCGAGAGTAAAAAAAGCAACAGAGACTGTTAAGAATCAAGGTAAAATTTCATAACACCAACCATTTTCTAGTTTTATTACAAGTGTATATTGTCATTCATCTTTTCAAATTTAGTTGCTACGATTGAGAAGTCCATTTCTCCTTTTCCATTTGAAATACAAGAATCGTAAATCTGTTTAATTATATTTGTTATTGGAATAGGCGCTCTGACCATATTTGCAGTCTCCTCGACAAGTTCTAGATCTTTACTCATCAGATTAAGGGAGAATGCTGTACTCCAATCATGATTTATGACCTTGAGACCTTTCATCTCAGAAATGTAAGTTTTCATTATGCTGTTGTTGATGACTTCTAATGTTTTTGTTGGTTCTAACCCTGATTTGAAACCAAAAGCTAGACTTTCCGCAAAGGATGCCATTACAGTGGCAAGATGCATGTTAAGTACAAGTTTCATCGTGCATGCAGATCCTATCGGTCCTATATGTAAAATATTTTTTCCCATAGTTAGAAGTAAAGGTTTTATCTTATCCAAAACATCTTTTTTACCACCAACAAGTATTGTTAATGTTCCATCGGTTGCGGGTTTTACGCTGCCAGAAACAGGGGCGTCAAGCATTTCACCACCTTTTCTATGAATTTCCTTTTCAATTATCCTGCTGATGTCTGGCAGATTGGTTGTCATATCGATTAGAATCTTGTTAGCTTCTATACTATCTATCACAGGAGAAAGACCATCTTTCTTACCTAAGACAACTTCTCTTACTTCGTGAGGCCCGGGTAGCATGGTAAATATTATTGATGATCTTCTAGTTAATTCGCTGGGACTAGTTGCAACTTGTGCGCCCATATTTACTAGCGATTTGGTACGTTGAATGGTCCGATTCCATACAATTAGTGGATATCCCGCTCTTATTATATTCTCGGCCATTGGGAGGCCCATGTTTCCAAGCCCAATGAATCCAACAACAAGCTCGTTTTTGTTTTTCATCTATAAAATCAATCTTTAACTTCATTTACAAAAAAATAATCCGAAAATTTGCGTTGATATATCTGAAATGTAACATACGTCAAATTTTACATATCTATCTTGATGGAGTCACCATCTATTTTAACACTGTAACTTTTAATATTGCATGTTTTTATGTGTGCCATTAGATTGGCGATCCAATTTGGGAAATTATTTAATATCTCTTGTTCTGGTTGTTCTCCAAAATAATGAGGTACCGGACGGTTCAAAGCTTCTCCGGTTCTTACATCAAATTGTACATGATGCATTGGGCAAGTAACGTAATGATCGTCAAGGGTTCCCATTTCTAGGGGCGCATTCATATGGCCACATCTTCTATCAATAGCAAATATTTGACCATCACAATTGCATAACACAATTTCTTTTCCATTAGCAGTTATTGCTTTCAATCCATTATGCGTTAGTTCATCATTTTTAGCGACTTCGATCCACATTTCAACCGCTCTCAATTTCATTTAGTGAAATCTGTTTAAGTTCTGAAGGGTTTGTAACCTCTTTATGAACATAAAGGCCACACCAACAACGTTTCATTATATCAAAGTGTTTTCTGTGAAAAGGTATGCATGGACACACGATCTTCATGTCTTCATCTCTCTTTCCAGTTAAACCTTGGCAAGGACAATAGGGAATACCATGTTTCTGTTCCAAAATCACTTCTTGTTCCAATAAGAAATCGACTAATTCTTTATCTGGACTGAATTTATAACCGAGAGGGTCTATTGTCTTCTGGAAAAAATGTTTTAAAGCAATTTTCCTTTTTTCAATATCCATTTCTTTCACTTGTTAAATTCTAGGAGTGTTGAAAATTTTTCTGGATTATATCCTATAATCACTTCTTCCCCAATCTTTACAAAAGGAAAAGCACTTCCACGGCCTAATTCTTTCATATCCTGCATGATTTTACTCTGTTCTTCTTCTTTTGCCAAATCATAATTAATGTAATCAAAGTCAATTTTCATATCGGTAAAATACTGTTTTGTTTTACGGCACCAAGGACATGTGCTTAGTCCATACACTACTACTTTTTTCAATTCTATTCACCTATATTTTTATGAATATCTTTCCTTCTTGGATTTTATATTGATATATTGGAATTTTAATCTCTCTCGAACTCAAGAATTCTCCAGTAGTTATATCAAACTTCCAATCATGACACAGGCATTTTATTGTATGACCTTCAAAAGTGCCTGCGGACAGAGGACACCCCAAGTGTGGACATTTATTTGATATGGCGTAGATTTTACTGTTTTTCTTCACGATTAGGACTGGTATTCCCTTAGGAAAAACTGTGTTCATACTATTTTCTTCCAACTTATCCTCTTCCGTTGTGGAAAACCATTGTTCTGTCATAATTCGAAATTTCCTCCATAGCAAAGTAATATGTGATGTTTCTGTTTTTTATTGTGATTATTCAAAAAAAGTTTTGAATAATATTAATTTTTTACTTTCATTAGTGTTGTTGAGAATTCTTTCTTGTTAATAACATAGTTATGTAGAAGCTAGGGGTTTTTTTGGCGATCTAGTAATTCAAATAGTTATTCAAGTCTTAAAGCCGCATAATCCTAAAATACCGTAGTCACCACTATTTTGTTAAATGACTAGATTATTACTCGTTTCAAATAGATTGCCCATTAATATAGTGAAACGAGCAAATCAGATTCATCTCCAGCAGAGTGTCGGAGGAGTTTCCAAAGGATTAGATTCAATCCGTCAATCTTTAAATTCCGTATGGATTGGATGGCCCGGAATATCAACAGAAAGCATTGGAGAAAAGAAAAAATATGTTGAGAAAAGTCTAAGATCTCAAAACTATTATCCTGTTTTCATTTCGCAAAGTGAAATAGAGAATTATTATCATGGATTTAGTAATAAAACAATTTGGCCGCTTTTTCATTATTTTACTCAATATGCTACCTATAATGATACTTTTTGGAGTAATTACAAAAGAGTGAATGAGTATTATTGTAAAGCAATTATTGATATATTAAAGAAAAAAGATGTAATTTGGATCCATGATTATCAGTTAATGCTTCTTCCAAAACTAATAAGAGATAAACAAAAAGATTCGAAAATAGGTTTCTTCCTTCACATACCTTTCCCATCGTTTGATGTTTTTCGATTACTCCCTTGGCGTAAAGAAGTATTGGAAGGAATTTTAGGAGCCGATCTAATAGGCTTCCACATACATGATTATGTTAGAAATTTCTCAGACAGTGTTCATAGACTTTTTGGATACGAATCAGTTCTAGGACAGATGAAAATCGAAAATCGTTTTGTCAAGACTGACATCTTCCCTATGGGAATAGACTTCGAATATTTCTCTACTTCAGTTCAAAATTCAAATATTCAGAGGGAATCTGATAAAGTAAATAGAAAGATTAGAGGAAGAAAAGTAATACTTTCAATTGATAGACTAGATTATACAAAAGGAATCCCTCAAAGATTAGAGGCTTATGACCTTTTCTTAGAAAGAAATCCAAAATATCGTGAAAAGGTTACATTAATTCTGGTAGCAGTTCCCTCACGCACGCGTGTACGCGAATATGGAATCCTGAAGAGACAAGTCGATGAATTGGTTGGTAGAATTAACGGAAAATATGGAACCTTCGGTTGGACCCCGATTTGGTATTTGCATCGGTTCTTACCGTTCGATAGTCTAATCGCTCTTTATAACGTCACAGATATTGCGCTTATTACTCCAATAAGAGATGGAATGAATCTGATAGCAAAGGAGTTTGTAGCAACTAAGAATGAAGGAAAAGCAGTTCTTATACTAAGTGAAATGGCTGGCGCTTCTAAAGACTTGGGTGAGGCGATCATAGTGAATCCAAATAACAAACTAGAGGTCGCAGAAGCTCTGGAGAAAGCTTTTCTAATGTCTGAAGAAGAACAGGCGGAGAAAATCATGACAATGCGGGAGAGATTACAACGTTATGATGTTTCAAGATGGGCGAATGATTTTCTAGATAATCTCACAAATATAAAAAAAATTCAAAACAAATTCTGTATGAGAGGACTTCGCGAGATAAAAACAGATATAATCAAAGATTATCGTAACAGTCGAAAACGTCTCTTCCTTTTAGATTACGATGGAACACTAATACCTTTCGCAGATACGCCAGAGAAAGCTAAACCAGACAAGCAGATCCTTCGAATAGTAAGAAATCTTGCTAAAGATGAGAATAATGAAGTGGTGATCATAAGTGGAAGAGATAGAAGTTTCATTGAACACTGGTTTGGAGAAGAGAACATCGGTCTTGTAGCTGAACACGGTGTCTGGATGAAAGATAAGATGGGAAAATGGGAAACAATGGAACCTCTTTCAGCAGAATGGAAAAAAGAAATAAGACCAATTCTTGAATTATATAGCGATAGAACTCCCGGATCTTTCGTAGAAGAAAAAGATTTCACATTGGTGTGGCATTATAGAAAAGCCGATCCTCAATTAGCTGTCGTAAGAAGTAGGGAATTAAAAGATCATTTATTGAATTTTACAGCCAGCGACCCACATAGAATCGGTGTTTTGGAAGGAAATAAGATAGTTGAAGTTAAAAATGTCGATATTAATAAAGGTCGAGCTGCACTCAGATGGATTTCAAAATGCAAATGGGATTTCATTTTAGCTATTGGCGATGATGTAACTGATGAAGATGTTTTTTCAACACTGCCCGAAGACACCTATTCTATTAAAATAGGATACGAAGCATCCAAAGCAAAATATTGTCTGAATTCTCCACTTGCTGCTCGAAGACTATTGAAACAAATATCCCAAATTGGAAATAGTTAAGATAATTCTCAATCTTACAAACATTATAGCTTTTGAAAGCATGATTTTAACTATCAATTGCTTTATTAATGTAAGGAGTCTTGTTCAAAACATGGTTCAAGAGAATATATCTGGACTATTTTTAGAAGCGATAAATCAAATAGGAAAAGAAATTATTTCATTACTGCCTAAGATAATTCTAGCGTTAATCATCCTTGCCATCGCTATCATAATCATAAGACTTCTGAATGGATTCTTTGGTAAAATATTAAAAATAGTTAAGCTTGATGAAATGGTAAGCAAGATAGTTCAATTTCCTTTCTCCTTAAGCGGTCTCATAATCATGCTGATTGATGTAGGAATTTTTCTAATTTCATTATTTATGATTTCAGATTTATTTTTAGATCCAAAACAAACTCAATTTATGACCGAGATATTTGGATACGCTGGTCGCATATTTAGTATTGTAGGAGTTACCATCTTTGCTTTCATAATGTTCAACATCTTAGTAAACAGAATGATTATTGAAACCAGAATGAGAGGATATATTGTGCTTATACTCCTGATTCTTTTAACTGTGATGGTAATAGATCTGACGTCTTTAAGTCCTTCCATAAAAGATTCACTTGCTCGGGGTATGTCAACAGGATTAGGTATAGCCATTGGAGTCTTTGCTATATGGTTTTTCTTCCATGAATATCTGGATAGATTCTTAGATAATAAAATTGGATCAGGGAAAAAGAATGTACGAAATTCGAAGAATTGAGTTCGCCAAAGAAATACTGTCTATGAATTCTTAGAACTATTCTATGATTATTTATTGAAAGTTTAGAAATTAATAATGGGATATATCATGTCTATTAAACAGCCTGAAATTGCTATTGATGATATAAAGAAAGTAATTAGAAACAAAGTAGATGTTTTCACAAAAGAAATGTATGGGATAATTAGTGCTGGTGGAGAAGGTGTGAGATTAAGACCAAGAACATTAGACTTACCAAAGCCTATGATTGAGATAGGTTCTACTAAGCAACCAATTATGTATTGGAGCCTTCTCCCTATGATTCTAGGCGGAATATCACGCTTTATAATAGGAGTAAGATATGGGGCGAATAAAATCATTGAAACGTTTGGGGCAGGAGAGAACTTAAGCAAAGAATTTGATAGGGAGATCATTATCGACTATATTGAAGAACCTAAACCACTCGGACGAGCTGGATTTATCAAACATGGTATAGAACAAGACAAAATTAAGACCAATAAACCTGCCATAATTTTCAATGCATCTGATATTCTTAGATTGAATTTGTGTGAACTGTTAAGTCATTATTTATGGCTGAAAGCTTCTTATGATATTGATGTTGTTCAGATATATACCTCTGGATTTAGAGTTCAATATGGAATGGGTGAGATTGATCCTTCAACATCACGTGTAATAGAATTCGAAGAAAAGCCCATTAGATATGGTTTTGCAAGTACAGCTTGCTATGTTATTCATGAATGTTTAAGTGATTTTAAAACTGTAAGTAAAATTCCTTCAAATCCAGAAGATGAACTTATCCACAAATGGATAAAAGAAAAGAAAATCGGTGGATATGTTATTCCTCATGATAGCCTCATTTCAATTAAATTTGAAAAAGATCTTGTGGCTTTATCGGATACAGATATCGATCAATACGTGAAAAGAGTCTATAGTACTAATCTTTAGATATTGAAACAATTATGAGGGTGCGTTTTCAGGCAAGACCGATATAATTACCCATACCCTATTATTTACCTGAGAAGGACAATGATTTGATAATATCCGATATAAAGATCTATAAAGTAAATTTTAAGATCAATACCTCACGAAGAATACATTATAAAACTTTCAATAAAATTCAGAATATAATTGTCATAATAGAAACCAATGAACATTTTATAGGAATTGGGGAGTCAACACCAATAAAGTCTATCACGGGAGATGCGAAACAAACTGCGCTTAGACTTCTGTCACTAACTAGAACCACGCTTAAAGGATGCGATCCATGCGATATCAGTTCTATACATGAAATATTAGGAAATACTTCACGAAAGTTTAGGCTAACTAGTAGCACAGCTATAAACGCCATAGATTCAGCCTGCTATGATCTAATGGGAAAAAGTAAGAATATCCCTGTTTATCAAGTAATAACCAAATGTAGATCGAAAAATGTCTTGAACACAGTTACAATCTATCTCGGATCCTTAGAACACACTGTAAATGATACCATAAATATATTGAAGAAATATCGAAGATCTGGAATAAAGAGGATCAAGCTCAAACTTTCAGGACAACCAAAAATTGATAAAAAAAGAGTTATGGCAGTCACAAAATTATTTTCTGGAGATCTGACTTTAGATCCTAATGAAGCTTATAGAGATGAAAGATTGGCTGTAAAGATTTTCAATAACATTTACGATCTGGTTGGTGATAGAATTTTGTTAATAGAACAACCATCACCAAGAAGGAATCTTGAAAAACTACGATACATCACCGAAAGATCCAAGATACCAATATTTGCAGATGAATCCAGCGCTAATTTACAGGATTTGTATCGAATTTTAGATAGTAATACCGTAAATGGCATTAATATAAAATTACAGAGAGCAGGAGGAATATACTGGGGGAATAAAATGTTTGATCTAGCAAAAAAAAATAATCTAGGAGTCATGGTAGGCTCTATACAAGAAAGCGGAGTTGGTGTTTCTCAAGATATTAACTTCCTTGCTTCAATTTCTGATTATGTAATCGGTTCAGATATCGATACTGATTTGGATCTCGTAAAAGATATTGTAACCAGTAGTTCTAAAATTCCTTTCAGAAATGGAGGGCGGCATCCTTTGAAAGATCATGGTCTTGGAGTGGAAATAAAAAATTCAGTAAAAAGTTTGATGAGCTCCACATATGAAATAGATGTTGATTGAAAGGTCTTATGTTGTGGATTAAAAGCCTCATATCTTTTAGCGCGAGAAAATTCCTTAGATTATTTCTAAATCTTTGCCAAGGTTTTCCAGTGAACCCAGAACATAGTCCAATTCCTCTCTCGTGTGATTTGCATTCACAATAGTCCTAATGCGGGCTGCTCCTTTTGGTACTACTGGAAAGCTAAAGGCTTGAACAAATATTCCTTCTTTCTCATAAAGAAGTCTGCTAAGTTTCTGAGCCTTTTCTGGTGACCCAATTATAATAGGTGTTATCGGTGTTTGACTTATTCCTATGTCAAATCCTAAATTCTCTAATCCTTTCTTGAAATATCGAGTATTATCCCACAATCTCTTAATACGTTCAGGTTCTCTACGGATAATCTCCAATGCTTTCAATGTTGCTCCACATACTGCGGGATGTGGGAAGCCTGTGGAGAAATAGAAAGGCCTTGAACGACGATGTAAGTAATAATAAAGTTCTTCACTTCCAGCGACATATCCGCCAAGTGTTCCGATAGCTTTTGAAAGGGTTCCCATTTGAACCTCAACCTTCCCATAAACATTATAATGCTCTACAGTGCCCTTGCCCGTCTTTCCGAGAACACCCGAGGCATGTGCTTCATCTAGAAAAATAAACGCGTCATATTTCTCAGCAATTTCTATCATTTCAGGTAACTTGCAAATATCGCCATCCATGCTAAATACGGAATCAGTTATTATCATTGTCTTTGCTTTTGAACGTTCTTTAACACTATTTTTCATCTTAATTTCAAGGTCATCCATGTCAAGATGTCCATATACTATTCGATTCGTTCCTCTCGCCAATCTACATCCATCGATAATACTTGCATGATTAAGTTCATCGCTAACGATTGTGTCTCCTTCAGACATTAAAGACCAAATAGCACCCATGTTGGCGGTGTATCCCGTTGGATAGCATAATGCAGATTCTTCACCTTTGAATTTAGCTAATTTCTTCTCCAGATCCAGTATTATCGACATAGTAATAACTCCTCTTCCAGCAGGAATTCCAGCGCCATATTTTTCAGTAAAATCTTTAGCTGCTTTTATCATCTCTGGATGATTTGCTAATCCCAAATAATTATTTGAGCAGAGAAATATCACTTCTTTGCCATCGATAATTGATTTTGAAGAGACAGATGACTCAACAATATTTATTTTTGATAAAAAGCCGATATTTTTCAAATCATCAACTTGAGATTTTATAAATTCGATATATTTTTTATTCGACATCTTTTACTCACTTAAAATAACTGTTGAAAAAATATGGTTTTCAAATTTTATTAAAATTTTAAAAAATTATATCGGTTTCTGTTGACGTAATATTTCATATGCTTTCTTTATTCCGTTATCTAAATTGATTTTTACATCAAGTTCAGTAAAAGTCAATCCTAATGTTGTTAAAAATTTCAATATGTATTCTTGTGATATTTGCCATTCATTAATTGTACCTAATTGAAATGTATCTGGACGATAGGGTGTGCGTGTAAGTGAGAGGTGATATCTTTCCCCCATTATTTTTTCAACATCATTATGATCAACTTTTGGTGGATAGGGTACAGTAGTCACTACATCACTACAAAATCTTTTTTCTGAATTACATCCTTCACAATTAGAACAGTCTGGAAACACTTCGAGCCCCATTTCAAGAAGACCAATTCTTAGGGCTAGAGCGGCCAATTCATGTAGTTTGTAAGCTTCTTTTGGACTAATAGATAATATCCATTCCAGTGTAGCTCTTACAGCATGTAATGTCATTGTTGGAAGAGGCGGTTCACATTCCAATTCTTGGGGGGCTCTCCAAGGAATTAGGTTATTATAAACCCCATAAATCGGGGTTTTTCTATTTTGAATTACATTCCACGCATCTTCACTCACAGATATGAAAGCTAGACCTACCGGAGCAGTCATGCATTTATGAGATCCAGAAAAACAAAAATCGGCTTCCCAATCATCGACCCTAACTTCCATTCCACCAAGTGATGTAGCACAGTCAACAATGTATAATGCATCTGATTCTTTTTTGACTATTTCGCCAATTTCTGAAACTCTATTGACAATACCTGTGTCTGTTTCTACATGGACAACAGCTACTGCTTTTACATCATTATTTTTTCTTAAAATATCCTTGACTTTTTCTACATTAATTGGAAGTTTAGGATTTTCTTCATAAACTATTGATTCCCCTCGATATGAATTTACAACCTTAGGAATGTGATTACCCCAATAACCATTAGTTAATACGAGTACTTTGTCAGCAGGTTCTAATATATTGCTAAATATCGCATCAAATCCTATTCTTATTGATCCAGTAAGACTTATAATCTGATTCTTTGTCTGAAATATTTTTTTTAGCATCTCTTTTGTTTCATCAAAGTATTGATGAAATTCCTTTGTATGCAAATTGAAACGACCGATCATTGCTCTAATGGTTTTAACATCAGAATCGGAAACCCCAGTCGATGTATTCGCATATCGATCAAAAAGGTTCTGTCTGGACATGAGTAGTTTCTCCGGGGCTCTCTATTGTACTTTAGGTAAATATATAAGATTTCGAATTACATTTTAAACAAATTAGTAAAAAACCTGTAATTAATTTACATAATATTTGAATGAAAAATCAGTGATTATTATTTAAACAAGAAATAAAGAATGTTAGTGCTCGACAAACATTCTAAAAAAATCGCAGTAAAAGGATTTCAAATGAGGATAAAAAATACTAGCCGATATCCTAATAGTGATATTCTACGATTAGTCAAATTCGCTTCTAAAGGAACAAATTCGGAAAGAGTAGAAATGCATGTAAAAAATTCAAAATGGGCTTTTGCTGGAAGAGCATGGCATGATGTTGGAAATAGTAGTATAATAAAAGTCGATGATCAAATAGATGACCTAATTGTCATAAGAATCGGATCTCCAGATAAATTTCCAATGACTTTCAAATATCCTGGACTAAAGAGAGCACCAAAATATACTCTAAATAATTGGAAAGAGGCTATCGTATCTTTGACAGCTCATGAATTGTATCATATTAAACAACGGAGAACAAGAAAAAGAGCTAGTGAAATTAAAGCTGAGGCATGGGCAATGAAGAAATTAAAAGAATATAGAGAAATTGTTTGACTGTTATTGATTTATTAATTGATTTTTTGAAATAAAAAAAATATTTGAAAATAATAAAGGAATTTAGATCTTTAACAATTAAATTATGATCTATTGTTTATCTTAGATTTAGATTCACGTTTAATATCCTCCAGCATAGTTTCCATGTCATATCCCATTCTCCATCCCCACTCTTTTTTAGCACAAGTATCATCAATTAATCCAAATCCTTTGCCCATTAGCTTGACGATTTCGGGATCTGGTTTGAAAGCAATCTTTGCAGAAGGAATATGTTTTTTGACTTCATCCACAAATTCTTTAGCTGTTAATGAAATACCTGCTAGATTATAGACACGGGTCTTAATGTTCTGACGTGGAGCATCATGAATCATAAGAAGTGCAAGTGCAGCATCCTTGTAATATAAACAAGGGTTTCTGGTGTCTTCGTTTACCCAAACGTCGAAGGGATTATCTGATAAAGAATTTTCAATCATCCATGACATATATTGAGACATGTGCTTTGTTCGCGCGCCTAATCCAATTACAGTAGGGTATCTTATTGCTCTGAAATCAAGTCCGAATTTCTTATAGTAAAATTGTCCTAGATTTTCACTAAAAAGTTTAGTTATTCCATACATGCTTTCTGGTTTTTGAAGAGTTGACTCATTAATTGGTAAAGCGTATCCAGCATATACGGCTATAGTGCTTGTGAAAATAACTTTTTCAACATCAAATAACCTCGCAGCCTCGAGAATATTAAGAGTTCCATCTGCATTTACTCTATAAGCAGCCCATGGATTGGCATCCGCAGGTATGCTAAGCATTGCTCCCAAATGAAAAATACTCTTGATATTATGTTCCTTTACGGCGTTAAAGACTTCTGACCAATTTGATAGGTCACCACGAATGATTGTTATCTTATCTTTAATTTTTTTAACAGAATTAATGTTAGGTGAAATATCAAAAAGTACGACTTTGTCTCCTTGTTCTACGAGACGATTCGCTAATTCAGAGCCGACAAAACCCGTACCGCCTGTGATCAATCGTGTCATTCTATTCTACCTTTTTTTACTCAATTAGAACATTACACAAGTCATGTTGATGTGTAAACGGAATATTCAATTATAAATTTCAGGGTTATATTTGATTTCCTGTATAAAGTCAATTATTGCCTGTTCTGAGTTGAATTTTCTATTCCAACTCCAATCTTTTATGGCTGCTGATTCATCGATCTTCTGGGCCCAACTTTTTACTATTCTTGTCTTTTCTGGATCAGGTTTAAAAAAGATTTTAGCATCTGGTATGGTCTTCTTAACTATCTTTGAGATTTCTGCTGCAGTCAAAAGTTCACCTGCGATACAATACATTCTCGATTTCAACAAATCAGATGGTGCATCATGTAACTCAATGAGACATCTTATTGCATCCTTATAATATAAAACTGGACAGACGGTATCTTCTGAAACAAATACCTCATAGGATCTATTCAAAGCTGGTTCTTGAATCATGAGTGTAGTGTATGATGATAATCCTCCTAGTCCTCTTCCTGGTCCAATTATTGAGGGAAATCTAACCCCTCTGAAGTCAAGTCCAAACTTCCGCCCAAAATATTCTCCTAGCAATTCACCACAAACTTTTGATACACCATACATTGAGAAAGGTCTCTGGGGAGAAAGATTAGTAATTGTTTCTGTCTGACCAAGACTATAGGTAGCAATTGAACTAATGAATGTCAATTTCTTTACATTAAAAATATTGGCTGCTTCCAATATATTGAAAGTGCCATTAATATTTACAGTATAGGCTGCTAGTGGGTTATTTTCACAAGCCTCCGACACCATTGCGCCAGTATGAAATATTTCATCTACATTATAGTTTTTTACTACTTCCAATACTTCTGGCCATGAAGAAAGGTCCCCTTTCTTGAATTTTACTTCAGGAGTTAATTCGGATAGATCTTGATATTTTCTCGGCGGGAAAATATCAAAAAGGATTACCTCTTTCCCTTTCTTTTTAAGAGTTCTGGCAATATTCCATCCGATAAATCCTGTTCCTCCAGTGATCAATGTAGTCAATGTAATTCACACTAGCAAACAGAATTAATTCGTAATAATAAATTATTCTTATAATTTAGATAATCCTTCAGATAGCTCTTTTATTGTTTCAAGTGAGTATCCTTGAGGATAAGAGAAGGCTACATGTTCAACTCCGAGTCTTTTCAGCTCTTGAATATAGATGGGTAGTTCATCTTGAGAGATGAATATTGAGAATTTTTTGATTATGTTTTGTGGAATTAACTTTAGAATTGATTCGTCAAGTGATTTTGACTTGTATGCTATCCTAGCAGGTTCCAGACTTTCGTCAAGTAAAAATTCTTTGAGGACTGTTTTAGAAGTTCCTAACGCTACGGTTGCTGCTGCGTATTGAAGCATCTTCTGAATCTTTGAATTGATTTTCTCATATACATATGATGGTGAAAATACTCCAATCGATCTTGGTATGTCAATAACTTCTTTGATTGTGTTTAATGACCATTCTATCATTTCGATTGCTGAGTAGTTTAGTAGAACACCATCGAACGCCGAGACTATTTTTAAGAGTTTAGGTCCTTGAGCTCCAAGCCATATTTTTGATTCGATGTCACGCTTCTGTAATATTGTAGAAATTTCTTCTTTTGAATTTAATAGTGATTGTAAAATATTTTTATGATTTTTAAGATCTACGCCAACTCTGTAGAGTTCATCTCTGTCACCTGGTCCTATGCATAAGTCAAAGCGTGGTCCGTAAGACTCGATGAGTGTGGTTAATGAGCTAGCGATTTGCTGTGAAGTGTGAAGAAAGGGGCTGATTAGGCCTAAACCAATCCTAATTTTACGAGTTACTTTTGCAATAGCTGCACAAACCGCTGGAGCGTATCTTTGACTTGGTAAATCCGAAACCCAAATATAATCCAGGCCAAGGCGGTCAAGTTCGATACTTTTCTTGACAGCGTCAAATATCGAATCGTTAGAGTTAAGGCTTACAGCGAATTTCATGAATTCTTACTCCATGTCTGTGCGACTTGAGCCATTGATTTCCTTGCATCTTTTCCATAAGGTGGGCCAAAAACTACTTCTTGAATTCCTAGTGATGAATATAATTTGAATTTATCACAGATTTCATCTGCATCACCACTTATACACAATAAGTCAATTATCCGGTCAGGAATCTTTTCAGCAACTTTTTCAATTCCATGAGCCTTCATTTCAGATCGAATTAAGAAAATTTCACTTTTATTGATTCCAGACATCTCAAGTATATGATCAGGTGTATCTAAGGCTACTATGGCAACAGTCTTTTTTACAATCTCCAAATCCTCATTTTTGCGAATCAATATTGTTGGTACCCATAGAACAAAATGAAATTTATCAAAAGAAAGATTCAAAGAATTCCGTTTTTCTTTGATCAGCTCAATTGACTTTTCGACAAACTGTCTTGGTCCACTGAGGATGACGCCATCTGCGATAGAGGCTGCGAGTGTCATTAATTTTGGTCCTCGCACTCCAAAGAAAATTGGAATGCACTTAGAACTATATTTTGCAGTGTAGTTATGAATTCCAAGATCCTCATTACTTATAGAATTAACATTATTGACCCATATAGTTCTAAGAATCTCTACTGCTCTCTCCATTGAATGGACTGGCTTTTTAATGGGAATACCTAACGATGAAAGATCTTGAATCCCACCAATTCCTAAACCCATCCTAAATCTATTTGGTGCCATTTCACTAAGAGTTGATGAAGCTCTAGCTATTGTTGTAATATTACGGATAAGTGGACTGGTCACTCCGATTCCAATATTGACATTTTTTGTATTTAGTAATAGGAGAGCAGCTGATGTGAAAATTTCTTGAGGTCTTCCAATATCTTCTCCTATCCATAATCCATTGAAGTGCAAATTGTCTGCATTTTCATAGATCCATTTCATTCTGTTAGCTGAGATACTAGTTGTTAAACCAATACTCAAATGCATCGATATCAACTATGTAATTTAGTAGGCATAGGCTTCTAATGGATTGAGTATAAGATTCTTCAATCTTTCCCAAACTTTTTCGAAATCAGGAAAATAGATCCATTCATCATTGCCACCAACTGTGGACGTATTTGTTGTGGAATCATAAATCCTATCGACAATATTCATGCAATATTTATCATCAGGTTTTGTGATAAAAATAAATCCACCGCCTTTGAATCTCTGAATATCTCCACGTATCCTTATACCTTCATCTTGATCCATGGCTTGTATTAATAATGCCAGATCTTCAAGATTATTAACTCTCCTCTCAGAATATGGTACCGATTTCTTAACTTGAAGATATTCGTGTTTGTCTTCTTGATTCTTCAATTAGCCACCTTCTATAGGCATGCAAATTGATACTTCAATCTTAGAGCCTAGTTTTTGTCTTTCACGATTGTATACTCACAATCACCTAAATGTCAATAATTATATTTAGATCCATGCTTAAACAGGATTATCGTATTTAGCATTTGTAAGAAAGAGTAATAATAATACTTCAAGATAGCATACTTAATTGGATGTGAGGCTGGATGTCTTCGATTATAAATTTTGTTCCCGCATTAATGAGATTCGGATTGACGGAATATGAAGCTAGGATCTATGCGACTCTTGCCAAGACAGGTGCGAAAACTGCTGGAGAGCTTAGCTTCCTTAGTGGCGTCCCTCGAACAAAACTCTATGGTTCTGTTCGAGGTCTTGAACGTAAAGGCCTTGTGAAACTCCTTCATCAGAAACCAGAGACTTTCGCAGCCACCTCTCCCAATGACATACTTTTTCCTTTAGCTGAAAAACTAATAAAAGAAGCCGAAGAAAGCCTCGAGAAAGTTCAAAACCTATCATTAGCATATGAATCGATGAAGCTGATAGCTGGCAGACGGACTTCTCTGAAAACAGAGCTGTCAATAATTGAAGGACGACAAAAGATCACTGATAATATTATCAATTCAATATCACGAAGCCAAGAGTCTGTTGATATTATCGCTACGGCAAATGGAATGGTACGTCTCTATAAATCCCAATCTAAAGCGATTGAGCGTGCAATGGCAAGAGGGGTAAAGGTGAGATTAATTACACAAGTGACATCACAAAATAGTACTGTTGCCAAAGAAATTGCATCAATATTGAAGTTTCGTTCTTCCCCAAAAGTGCATCTTCATCAAGCCGTTTTCGATTCTAGCGACATAATCTTCTATGAAGCCGTTCCAGATGATATGGAACTTGAAACAGGTAATGATGTTGCCATTTTATCACAGAACCCTCAAATAATTGAGAGCTTCAAACGTCTTTATGATCTTGTTTGGGGAACTTTGCCAACAACTTCTGAACTTTAAACTATGCTAATTCATTTATCGAAGTCATTCTTGTTTAATAATAATTGAAAAATTGATACATGACACCTAGTTTTTTAATCTAGTAAAAGATTTCATAGTTAGATTCTAGTAAACAATAAATTAAGTGATTATGAACTATGTCGAGGATTGATGAATCATGACAAAACGCTTTGGAGGATTAGATAAAATAGACTTACTCATCAAAGACAGACCTATTGACAGAATGACTTGGCTCCAAGAAGTATTTCCAATTTGGGGAACCTTTCTTAATGAAGAAATTGAAGATGCCATTGTTGAGAAAGGTAATATTGCTTTATGGTGGCTTGGAGCATGTGGTTATTGGTTTAAAACACCTGAGAATACTGATATTTTAATTGACAATTATTGTGGACCATCGATTGCAACTAAATGGGATCTTGGAGAATCAGAAAGTCCATATGGAGTAATGAGACAGACTGGTGCAAAGAGTCAAGTCTGGCTCAGATTGAACCCACAAATTATTGATCCTTTTGCCATCAAGAAAGTCGATGCTTTACTTTCAACACATCCTCACTTAGATCATTGTGATATATACACAATAAAACCACTCATTAAGAACACAGACTGCAAATTCATTGGCCCACCAAAATCTTGTCAAAAATATGAGCAATTCGGAGTTCCTAAAGATCGTATTATTGAAGTTAAGGCAGGAGATGAAATTATGATTAATGAGATCTGTTTGAAGGCTCTGGAAGGAGCGGACAATACCGCTGTTTTAGAAGCTGAAAGTATGAGTGAAACCGCCGTGAATTATCTGATAAAGACACCCGCAGGCAATTTCTATCATGCAGGGGATTCACATTACTCAAATATATTCTTCCGACATGGCAGAGAAAATGATATTGATGTAGCTATGGTAGCATTTGGAGATAACCCATCAGGAATGACTGATAAAATGACTGCATACGACGCATACAGAGTCGCTAAAGCACTCGATACAAAACTACTGATCCCTATGCATTATGATAATTGGGCTCTGGTAAAGGGAGATCCGGAGGAGCTAGAATGGATAATCAGAAAAAAAGCACCTGGTATGAAAACTGTTATTCTCCAATGGGGATGTAAATTTCAATATCCAAGGGATCAAGATATCGGACGGGCAATCTATCCAAAGCAGGAAGAAGAATTCGTACCTGAGAGGTCATGGGAGTACGGAAATAAACCGCGGATCTTTTTGAGGGTCGAAGAATAAAGCCAGACTGGGATCTCCTAGGGTGAGGAAGGATTTTTATTGGGATTACTCCAAGCTTTCCGAAGGTAATCCTTGACCTCCTCATCATCAACATCATACCAAGCCTTGTATGCATCAGCAACTGCAAACGCGAACCCGCTTCTAATATTTAGACAGTAAACCTCATCTGCTTCATTAGATACACGATGTAGAGCTTGGTCATGCCCTGTAGGAACTGCAACAATTATCTTGTTAGGATGATATTTCCTTAGTGATTTTATTGCGACTAAAATAGTATATCCTGACGCAATTCCATCATCTACGAGTATAACGTCTTTTTTTGAAATCTTTTCAACTTCTCTACTACCACGAAATTTTATGATCCGTGATCGTATTTCATTTAACCTTAATTTTGCGATCTCCATGATCTCATCTTGCTTGAGACCAAGTTCTTTTACTAATGGTTCATTAAGGATTAAGAATCCATCAGGGGCTATCGCACCGAAACCAGCTTCAGGATTACCAGGTATTGGAACTTTCCGAACAACGATTATATCTAGAGAGGTCTTAAATTCTCTAGATAAGCAATAACCAACAGGAACTCCCCCAGATGGTATAGCCAATACGATTGGATTATTAGGCCTAGTTAGGATTTTTGTCAGCATTTTTCCTGCATCACATCTATCTTTAAAAAGATGTGTTTTTGACCTTAGGTAAGGATCAAATGTTATATTTTCTGAGAGCAAGATAATCCCGTCTGCAAATTAGTGATGCATCCTGATGATGCTCGCTATTTTTAGAGCTATAAGTTTGGTTTATGAATTAATAATATGTGCCATAGCGGTTCCCCAATAATATCGAAGACAAACAGAGTGTTTAAAAGTTCGAAGTGAAATCTATCGATGATGTTGGCGGCCATAGCTAGGAGCTAGGACCCGTACCCATTCCGAACACGGAAGTGAATCTCCTAGGCGATCTAGGTTGTAGTGTTGTGCGAGAGCCTACGCGAACCCTAGACCGCTGCCAACTCTTCTTGAAAAAACTTATACATGATTCAATATCGTGAAACGTTTATAACTGCGACTGGAATCCCTAGTAAAAGACAACTTATTTGAGGCATAGCTTGTTGCTGAACATGCTCATATTGGGATTGCCAACTGGCGAAAATAGCTCGATGAGTACAATTATCTCTACTATGATGTATCTTTCATTCATACTCTTCATACTTTTTGGCCAAAAAATTCAGCTCTATACAATGATTTGGAACATGAGTGGGGCTGTCAAGAAACTTGAAGTAATGAAAATTGAAGCTAGAGAACTTACGATAAAAACCTTAAAGGATATAGGAAAACCAAAGAATGATATCCTTCCCAGACTAAATGCTCTTCTGGAACAATTTTTAATTTCACCAGTGAACATGGATCCAGCTGGGATCGTCTGGAAGTTTGATCACCTCCTTGATGTGCGTGAGGAGAAATTCAAAGATGATGTAAAAAGGCTTGCACCTGAAGCTGATAATGCTCAACTAAATAATATGGAGAATCTTGTTGAGGGTAGCCTTGCCCTAAACACAGTTTTCCGCATAGTTAGACATTTTTACCTACTTGGTCGAAAGACACAAAGTTTCTATCTGATACTCCAACTGCAAATGATTCTTCCACTAATAATGCAGGAAGCTGAGGCATTAGTTAGTGCTACTAAAGCGTTCGCTCAAGGTCAACCTATAGGTGATGGGGTAGGCCCCTTAGTAGCTTCAAAACTTATGAAAGACAAAGAAAAAAGAAAAATTGAGAAAGATGTTGTTGTGTCTGAACTTATGATGGATGGAAGGAAGATACTTGCTTTAAAGGCTGAAGGTCCTGGAGGAAATGTTGGAAAACCAGGAGATGCTATAAAGCAATTGATTGAAGAGCGAGAAGGAAAAATTGCTATGGTAGTTATGGTTGATGCGGCATTAAAGTTTGAGGGAGAGAAAACAGGAGATGTCAGCGAAGGAATCGGAGCCGCAATTGGAGGAATCGGAACCGAACGGTTCAAGATAGAAGAGGAAGCTTCCAAATACAAAATACCTGTTCATGCTGTAATTGTAAAAGAAAGCCTTCAGGAGGCAATAATGCCGATGAAAAAAGATATCGCTGAGGCTATAGATAATGTGATCACGAGGATCAAAAGTCTTTTACAAGAACGAACCCAGGAAGCAGAAACAATAATTATAGCTGGTATTGGGAACACTATTGGAATAGGTCAGTAGGTGAATGGCAATGGTGCAGAAGAAAAGTGGGCTCTATTTTTATTTAGCGTTAATCTTCAGTATTGGGGTACTCGCATATTCAGCATGGCTTATATTCAATTCAGTCCTTTCTTACGAACAAGGTCAAACTGGAGAGTTTTATTATGGTTTAATATTGGGAGCAATTGGTGTTGGACTTTCAGTATCATCACTATCAACCATGAGAAGGCGAATGCAGACCATCAAGACTAAAGAATTGAAGAACTTTACAGTAGAGTACTGTGAGAAATGCTTCTTCAAGAAACTTAGAGAATTTAAAGTTGGAGATTATGTTTATAAAAAGATTGGTGAGTGTCCCCAGTGCAAAGAAGAACTACTGATTAGTCAAATATACTCAGAATCTCCTAAAGAATAATATCTATTTTCAAGTAATAATTCTACATCCATCTTTTTCTACTATTACGGTATGTTCTGCCTGTGAAACAGGTAATCCACTAGCTTCAACTAGAACTTTGTAAGGGATTATGCAACGAGATTGTATGAGTTGCTCGAATATTTTATCAAATTCTGGATAGGAGAACTTTGACCTTAACCATCGTGATGCGAAAGGAAGAAAGCGATGTTCTTTTTTGATATATTCAAGAAGAGCCATTGCATCTTGAGATTTCAAACGCCGATCTTTATGATATCTAAAAATAAAAGTCTCATTTGAGTCCCTAACCATGCCTGCTGCATTTTGGAGTGTACTAAATGGTTCAATAGCATAAATTTCACCTTCTTCGATTGTACCCCCCTCGATTCCAGAGATATTTGGTATGCTTTTTCCAGTATGGAGGTTGAATCTCTCAATTCTATGCCCCATGAGATTTCTTATAGGTCGATATCCAAACCGTGTAATGGCTTTCTCAATTATAGCTCCGACATGGGACACTTTGACACCAGGTTTCATAACATTTATTCCGCTTTGGAGTGCATCTTGAGCTGAGATTATTAGGTCCTGATAGTCTTGGTTGAAACTTAATGTTATGGCAGTGTCTGCTATGTAGCCTTCAATATGAACTCCTATATCGATTTTAACAATTGAATTCTCTGGGATTTTCCTAACATCATTTGTTGGAGATGTGAAATGTGCTGTGATCTCGTTTACTCCAATATTTACTGGAAATGCTGGTATTCCTCCAAGTTTAATGGCTAGAAGTTCGAGTCTTTCACATACATCTATAAGAGGAACGTTGATATCTGTAATCTTTCTCGCTTCCTCTTTGAGTTTTATCGCTATTCTACCCGCTTCAAGGTATTTCGATAGAGCTTCTGACAAGTTCATTGACTCCTTGATACAATAATGATGTGTACAATGAGTTTTAGGTTCCGATTCAATAGTTGAGATAATCCTATTAGAAGGTTGAGTTGATAAAGACAGATGGGTTACCAATGATCCAAATCGGTATTATTGGGAAAACAAATACTGGAAAAACGACATTATTTAATGCAGCAACACTTCTCTCTGCTGAAGTATCAACGTATCCATTCACTACAAAGAAACCGAATATTGGAACTGCTTATGTAAGAACTCTTTGTGTTTGCAAGGAATTAGGAGTAAAAGATGCTCCTCGTAATTCTGCATGCATGGATGGTTGGCGTTTTATTCCAATAGAGCTAGTGGATCTGCCAGGGTTGATCAAAGGCTCATGGTCAGGAATGGGCCTAGGTGACAGGTTTCTAAGTGTCGCATCACAGGCTGATGCGCTGATTCATGTAGCAGATGCTTCTGGAAGTATCAATGCTGAAGGAAAACTGACTAGGCCTGGACTTGGAAATCCGATAATGGATATCTATGACGTTGAAGAGGAGATCATACTCTGGTTTGCAAAATCAATAGCAAAGAGTGTTAAAGGAATTCGAAAGAAGGCTGATTCAGGTGAGCCTTTAAAGAAATCACTTTATCGTTCATTAGCTGGATTGAAGGTGAGGCCTGAACACATAGAGAAAGCTCTTGAAAAATGTTCTCTTGAAAACAAGTCTGTAAAGAAATGGAGCGATAAAGATCTAAAGCTATTCGCGCAGGAAATAAGAGAACTATCGAAACCAACAGTTATAATAGCAAATAAAATGGACATTGCCAACGCCAGTAAAAATTATGAACGTATGATAGAGGAATTCAAAGGATCATTTGTGGTTCCAGCATGCAGCGAAGCAGAGCTTGCTCTGCGTAGAGCGGAAACAAAGGGTTTCATCAGATATGTTCCAGGAGAAGAAAAATTCCAAGTGTTGAATGAGAACGGACTTACGAAAGAACAACGGTGGGCTCTTAATTATGTACAGGAAAGAGTTTTAACAAGGTGGGTAAATACTGGAGTTCAATTTGCGATAAACATGTGTATATTGAAATTGTTGGGTATGAATACTGTATACCCTGTTGAAGACGTAAAAAAAATGTCAGACCATGCAGGAAGAGTTCTTCCTGATGCATTTCTTATACCTTATCATGCTGATGTCAAATATCTGGCAAGAGAGATACATACTGAATTGGAAAAAACAATGTTGCATGCTATTGATGTCCGAACAGGTCTAAGACTTCCAACGGACTATGTTCTCAAAGATAGAGATGTAATAAGTATAATTGCAGCCGCTCGTAAGAAAAAAACCTAATGCTTTGAAACAAACTTCAAAAGATCTGCTTTAGTTACTATTCCTCTTGTATGTCCTTTTTTTGTCACTAAAACTGCTTGGCTATACTGAAGCAGAGAAGATATTACTGTAATAGGGGTATCTTCGTTTACTATAGGAAACGCATCTTCCATAATTAACTCCACTGTAACACTTGAAAGTTGTTTAGGATCTTTCCTCACTAGTATTTGATTGAGGACTGTTTTCTCAGTTATGCTTCCTACAATCCGAGTTCCGTCGAATACTGGAAGTTGGGAATAACCTGTATCATTCATTATTCGGGTTGCTTTAGACACAGTATCATTTTTTTGAACTCCAACAACTTTTCCTTCAAGAATTTCTCCAATTTTGATTTCTCTCTTCTTTTCGAGACTTTCGAATAGATCAAAAATGTCCTTTGTTTTAGTGTATGAAGGGTTTATTCTACCAGTTTCGATTTTTGCGATCATAGATTGGCTAACGCCAACCATTTTTGCAAGTTCTTTTTGACTCAAGCCCAGACTTTTGCGTCTTTTTTCGATCTCTTCAATATGTGGGAGCATGATTCATGTATCCTCTGCCTGTAAGTAAGAGAGCGTCAAATATAATCAACAATTTTCTGAGTTTTTCTAGGGGACAATTGATATTTGTATTGTTCATTCAATTATCCATCGAATATTATTATATCTTAATGCTAATCAAAGAACTCGATCTGTGGGCGTCTAGAATGCAACTTGAAGATATTATTTCAGACTATCGTATCATTGATTTAACGCATGTTCTGGAGGAAAGAACTCCTTGCTATTTGCCCTTTTATCATATGCCATGGATGTCTAGGACACAGGGAGACGGTTACAATGCTTACGTTCTACAAATTGCTGAACATCATGCAACTCATGTTGATGCACCTGCTCATGTTGGTGGGACAAGATGGCTTGATGATGTCGATTTGAATAGTTGGCATGGGCCTTGCCGAGTAATAAATTTCAAAAACAAAAGATTGGCTGAAGAAGTATTTACAGAAGATATTAAATTATGGGAAAATAAGAGTGGTCAAATAAATCAAGATGAAATTATACTTCTTCAATATGGATGGGACAAAAGATGGATTACAAAAGAGGATAAACTGAATACGAAGAAGTTTGAATATTTGAAAGATTTTCCAGGTCTATCTAAAGAAGCAGCAACGTATCTAGCGAAGAAAAAGATCAAACTAATTGGAACTGATACTCCAACAGTTGATTCTATTTCTGCTTTTCTTGATGCCCAAAATCATGGTAAAACAGAACCTTCACATATAACACTTCTAAAAGAACATAACATCCCGATTTTAGAAGGCCTTAAGAATTTGGATAAAGTACCAGTAAATGGAGCGTACCTGTTTACTTTACCCTTGAACATAAAACATGGATCAGGGTCACCCGTGAGGGCTGTCGCATTCATTCCAAAGGATAAAATATAATTAATCATCATATTATCTTTAAAAAATTCATAATTGTGTATAAGATATGACTAGATGGATTGGAAAATCAAAAGATACTTGGACAGACGGTAGATCGAAATATAAAAAGAAAAAGAGCAGGAAAACATCTAGATAACGATTGCAATTCAGATGCATACGATATCTATCTATGAGTAGTCATTATCATCTTGTTAGTATGATTATGACATTTGCTGTGTATTCTATATCTTTTACTTCCAAGAATAGTTTTGACGACCTTAACTTGTCTATTATCTTGTAAACCAACAAGAAATAATCAGGGATTTTAAGGAGAAATATTGTAGAGTAAATCTAGATAATCTATCATTAGTCTGGTTATAAGGAACTTATCGATAACTATTTTCTTACTTTTCTCTCCAAATCTCTTTGATAAATCAGCATCTTGTAATAATTGTAGAATTCGATCTGCAAATCCTTTTTCATCAAATGGATCTAATAGAAAACCATTCTCGCCATCTTTGATTTGAAGTGAAATTCCTCCTACGTCTGAACCAACTACGGGTTTTTCCTTCCAAAGCGCTTCAGTTACCGTAAGCCCAAATCCTTCTTTGATCGATTTTTGTATTATAACATTTGAAATTCTTTGTAAAATATTGACTAGAATATTGTTTTCACTTGTTATCAGAATTACGTCTTTTTTGTCGATTAATCCTTGAGCTTTCTTTCTTATTTTTTCAAGAATTATTGTTCCTTCTGGGTCATCGGTGGCCATGCTGCCGCAGAGAATTAATCTGCAGTCAATTTCTTTTTTAACAAGTCTGAATACATCTATTACGCCCTCAGGATCTTTCCATTTATCAAATCTAGATATTTGAGTAATAATTGGTTTATCAGTTGGTATGTCAGATTTTTTTAAATATTTTGTAATTACTTCTTGTGGTAATTCTTTATTTTTTGGTGTTAAAGGATCTATCGCGGGAGGAATTATTTTATAATCAAGTGGAATATCTTTATTCAAATATTTCTCACTAGAAACTATCATGAGATCATATCTAAGAATGAAACCTTTGAGAAAATCTATCAGCTCTTTATTGGGATTTGAAAAGTCTACGTGACATCTCCAAATCCAAGGCTGTCTTTTTTTTTCTAATTTTATTAATGGAAGGGGTTGATTATCATGAATTACCACAAAATCTTCATCAATATGGCAATAACTTGAGAAATCTTCATTATTTTGAATATATATCTGCTGTTTGAGATCTGTGAAATTTATTGGGTCCCCTTGTAGAGCATTATGAAATTTTTTCGTTATGGTAAAAAAGTCAGGGGTGCCTCGTAGAATTCGCCAATCCGCTTCAAGTCCTACATCATTCATTAGTGGTAATAAAGATGTGAGGATCTCTGCTACTCCACCACCATATTGAGTTGAATTGGCGTGCAGAATAGATTTACCATAAAGTCTACTTGCCTTTTTATGTATAGAATAGATAATATCGTCGCCCACAATTTTCCTATAATCTTCTATTGTATGCATATGTACTTCGTCTCTTACTATGTCAATAAATTATTTGATTTGAATGATTAATGTTCTGCATTAGTGTTTTTTTGTTGATATTCTATGTTTTATCTAAGATTGATGCCCTAAAATCTAATATGTTACCTTGGGTGATGTCTATATTTTAGATTAAATGTACTTTTTATGCCGATTTAAATTTCTTTTTTATGTTATTGATTTTTTCCCCAAGAATTGCAATGGAGTCTATCTCACCTAATCCATTATCGTAACAACGTCTAATATGATAGATCCTATGAGGATCAAATCCCATTATGCGAGAGGCTGTTGCATCTGTCGATACAGGATCTATTCCGGACAACACAAGGTCCATCTGGAGAGCGATTCCACTCACTGGACCATTACCTTCCATGGCCACAAATCCATCGATAACTACAGCTGTTGGTCTAAGCACTCTGTTAATGTCTACAATCACTTTTGAAATACCTTTACTATGGAATTTATTTTTATTTTTATCTGGTAACAATCCAAACATATTCTTCAAACCAAGCGTTACAGTTGTATCCATATGTGTTTTCATTTTGGCAGCACTGATGATTTGACTTTCTAGAACTATTTGAGGAATAGTTATTTGTTTTATTGATTCGTAGTCAGGTATCTTGATTGTTATTTGATCTTTGATTTTACTTAGGTTTTTGAATTGAATTCCATATTTATCGCATAAATCTAAAATGCCTGAAGCTTTTGCTGCATGGTCGGCTTGTGTTAATGTTGCATCAGATTCCACTATAGAAATATCTTTGTTGATTTTGGACATTTCTTGGACTAGTGCCTCAACAATTATTGGATCCGTTGTAGCTCCTGTTTCCCAAGTCTTTGTTGTAATGAAGTTTACCTTGATTAGGATAGGGTCATTTAAAATTATATCGTGGATATGAATTGCTTTAATAGCCTTTTTTACGATTTCTAGAGATCGTGCACCTTTGAATACAGCGACTTGCGATGCTACAGTCAAATAATTCCCAGCGCTATTTTCAGGTTATCTATGCAAATCCTAAATTGTCAGGCTTAATTCTTTATCCAATATGTTAAGCAATGCATCTTTTCGACTTTTTCCTGAGAGATATTCTAGATGTCTAATGTTTAGGGGGTCGATTTTTTCTCTGATCAATTGAAGTTCTCGTTCTGTTGGAGGCGATGTTTGTTTAGTTTTTTCTGGAGTTAAAATTTCGAAATCGGTATTCTCTGTAATATTGTCTATTTTTGTTCCAGGATGAATACTTGAAATTTTCATTCTTCTACTTTCGTGGTCTATCTCGAAAACTCCAAGTTCAGATATTATATGTATGTCTCTTCTCTGATGAGATTCACCCTTAACTTTAAATCCTAATCCTCCGATATGGTCTACATTCTCAACGAACACTCTTTTCTCATGTCGTGGGCAGTAGTATAATGTTCTTGGATATAATGCTGCCACATCAGTGATTCCAAATCCACCGGGAAGTCTAAGCTTAGAAATATCTGATCCTATCAAAGAATTATTTGTATTTCCAAACATGTCTATCTGAGCTGGTCTAAAGAACTCAATTATTGATTCAAGTCTCTTGAAAATGACTTCGTATACTTCCGTCTGTGTTCCAATATGAACCGACCTCCGCATGGCTTCAAACTCATTAAAAAGGAGTGATATCTGGGGCGGAGTCTTTGCATGGGTAAGTATGTTGCCAGCTAATTGCATTATGGTTAGTTGAGGTGCATGAGTGGCCTTAGCCAGATAATATGATATTATCGCCATTGGAGTTGTAAGCCCTTGAATTGCTATGTCTCCATTTCGTATTTCTCGAGACATGCAGGTTATCATTATTTCGTCAGAAGTAAAATTCTTCAATTTAATCAAGGCTCTCCTACAATGACTCTCTTTACATCATCTTTAACCAGATTGAGATAACTTTCGAAAGATTCTAAATCTGTTATGTGCTGCTTAATGTAATTTTCAGTCTTTCCTTTTTTTGATGTTTCAATATAATGGAGCAAGTGCCAAAGATCATATGTATAATGAGGAAAGCAACTTGTTGGATGGGCTCCAAGTGGAGATTCAACTATAGTGTCAACGAAGGTCGAAGGTAGATCAGTACTTGACGGTGCAATCATGAAATCTTCAGTTGGAAGTATCTTTTCGGTTGTCACAATAACTCTTCTAGAAGATTTAGCTAATAATAAGTCAATAGCATTTATTCCTTTAATTTGACAATTACCATATTCGTCACATCTTTGAACATGTAATATAGCTACATCCGGACATATTCGTGGATATGCTACAAGCAAATCGTTAGTGATTGGGCTTCTGAATGTCTTATACTTCAAATTTTTGAGGATGTCTGTCCCAATCAGTAGTTTGCTAGGTATGAACTCGGCCTCAATAAGGTTAGCCTCCAAACCTGCCATAATAGAGTATTCAGTATGTTCATTAAATTCAATAATGTTATCCTCGACAGCTTTTCTAAAGTTTGGGGCAAATCCTAAAATCTCTAAACCTACGTAAGCTGCATCTATTCTATTTATTGTTCCTGCTGCAATAAGCAGATCTACATCAATACTTCCTCCAAGAGTTAGAACATGTAATCCTTTTTTTCTTGATCTAATAAGCTCGTGAATGAAACTCATTGGTTTCCTATGAATTGTTAATCCTCCGATAGCAATAGTCTCTCCATTTTGTATGGTTTGACAAGCCTCGCTCATTTTTACAACTTTGTGTTGCATGTAATCTCACTCAATTCATACAATCGTTATGGTGGTTTAAAACATTCAATCAAAGTTTTTTTAGAGTTTCTAAGACAACTAAGCAATTTATATTATGTTCTGAGAATAAAAACTAGGAAGTTATTTACAAATAATCATCAGAGATGGAATAATATGGTGAAGAAAAAAGTGAAAAAAAATGTGAAAGCAAAAAAATTGAGAATTACAAAAAAAGTAAAAGGAGCTAAAAAATCTAAACCAAAAGCTCCAAAACAAACTAAGCCAGTTATTTGGGATGTATTGTCTGAACAAGTTAAGAATCTGGAATTCGGTCTACAAAAAGCGGTTAAACAGATTGATGTTAGAACAAGTGAGTTTCTAGATCGAGTTGAATTTGAATCGAGAGTAGGTGAGTTACAATCAAGAATTCTTGAATCGATCCCAAAAATGGAGGCTGAGCTAAAAAGTTTTGAAACTAAGTTATCAAGAGCTATCCAAAAACCAGAACTTGAGAGTCAGATTAAGGAAATGGAGAAGCAAATAACAAGTCTTACAACCGAGATTGAAGCTCTTAAAGGAAAAATTAAGGATTTAGAAGTTCCAAAAGATGAGAATCTTTAGCACATTTTGACTATGGAATTCTATGAAATAATCACAGAATAATTTAGATGTCTGCTACACATATGATGGGATGGGATTATTAAAGAAATTACGTCAATAGTTGTCCTATGATTTTCCCACACTTTGGACAGTAACGCCAATTTTGGAAAATATTGGAGCCACAATATATACAGAAACTTTCCTTTTTTTGTTTAAATGGTGAAATCTCCTGAGCAGTTCCAATTTGTCTTTTTACTCTATGATAAAGAAAGAAAATGAAGATTATGCCCAAGGTAAGGCTGATTAATCCAAGTTCTATTGAAATTATGATATTGTAAATTGTATGCAAAAATATTGGGATAATGAGAGCAAATATAATCATTCTACGTCGAAAAACGAATTTTGACCTGCCGAGATAGTAACCCATAGTTGCTCCGAAAAAAGCGTGTCCAGGAACGCTCAAAGAAGCACGTAATAAAGTAACCAGCCATCCTCCACTGAGAACATAAATTATATTCTCAATAGTCGCAAATCCAACCGAAGAAGCTACAGCATATACAATACCGTCCATAGGTTCATTGAATGCTTTTGATCTATATGCAGGAAGAGTAGCCAAGAATTTACATGATTCTTCAACAATTGCCACTACAATGAAATAATGAAGAACAAGACCTATTATGTCTGATAAAGGCTTTTTTGGTTCAGCTAAAAAATTGGAGAGATACAGTTCAACAAGTACTGCAGGAATAATTGAAAGTGCACCCAAGATGAATGTTGCCAGTAGCAGTCTGAAAGGTTCTTTTTCAAAACGGTCCCTCTTAATTATTATTAACAGAATAAATACGCTAGGTATGACTGCCGCAACGAAAAGTCCAATTAGGTCCATTTAGTAAAGCACCTAGACGATTCTCTTGTAACTTTCCATTAATACTCTTAAGATTGTTCTTTGATGATGTATTGATGAACGAATTTTATCATTCAAGTGGATCACATATCAAAATGCTTAACTAAAGTTAAATTGATGATGGATCGAGAACAACTATTGGATTTCTCGTTTAGGGTTCATAGATATTTGGTGATAGTACTTTGAGCGATTTAATTATTTTAGGTTCTGGTCCTGCAGGATTAACAGCTGCTATATATGCCGTTAGAGGAGGGCTAAAGACAACAGTTGTCGAAGGTCCAACCCCAGGTGGACAGTTAATTTGGACGACGGAAGTAGAGAACTATCCAGGATTTCCAGAGCCTATTATGGGTCCAGAACTTATGAATCTCTTTAGAAAACAAGTTGAACGTTTAGGAGCAGAATTCATATCTGGTGAGGCAACAAATGTTGACTTCTCGAAGAATCCGTTAAAGATCATTGTAAATGACACTGCTTATGAAGCGGATGCAGCAATAGTGGCTACTGGTGCATCAGCGAGATGGCTTGGACTCGAATCAGAACAAAGGCTTAGAGGAAAAGGAATCTCATATTGTGCTACATGTGATGGATATTTCTTTAGAAATAAAGATGTGATGGTGGTCGGAGGTGGTGACACCGCGATCGAAGATGCGGTATTTCTTTCAAATATAGCAAGAAGCGTTACAGTGGTTCATAGGAGAGATGAATTGAGGGCGACGAAGATCCTGCAGGAAAGAGTGTTCAAGATAAAAAAGGTCAAATTTCTTTGGAGCCATGTGGTAGAAGAAATATTTGGAGAAAAAAAAGTGGAAGGTGTTAGATTATTGAATTTAAAAAATAATGAAGCTCAAGAATATATATGTGATGGAGTATTCATAGCAATCGGATACATGCCTAATACTAAAATTTTTAAAGGTCAACTCGAACTGAATGATGCTGAGTATATCAAGGTTCAAAAAAAAACAGAGACTAGTAAAGAGGGAGTGTTTGTTGCTGGTGATGTTGCTGATTGGATTTATCGTCAAGCAGTGACTTCAGCTGGATCTGGATGTCAAGCGGCTATTGATGCAATAAAATATCTTGAATATTTGAAATAGTAGAATGTAATATAATTCATACAAGAAATTTATTTTGATGTATTGATTTTTTTAATATGAACTTATTCGATTTTTAGGTCTTCTGTAACCTGCTTTTTCTCAGTATAAACCCATCTAAGAGCTATAGGCGTGACGATGGTAGTAAATATCACCATGGCCACAACTGCACCATAGATATTTTGGGTTAAGATGCCTGAGGTTACACCTATACCGGCTATTATCAATCCGACTTCTCCTCTAGAGATCATTCCTATGCCAACTCTAACGCCTCCTTTTATGTTCCTGAGCGCAATCATAGCGGGAAGACCACATCCTAGAAGTTTACTTATAACGGCTATTACTACCAAAGTCGCTATTAACAATAGACTTTCAAAACTCAAGGCCTTGATGTTAAATTGGGCTCCAATGTAAGCGAAGAATATTGGTGAGAATAGGATGCTTAGTTTTTCTATATAATCTCTAACTCTTGCTAGCATGCGGGAGCTTGCTATGGCCATGCCGGCTGCAAAGGCGCCAACAATCGGAGACAATCCTATGGTTATTGCTGCTACAGCGCTTCCGAAACATGTAGCTGTTGCAACCACTTCAACGGTCCCTCTAGCCTTCCATCGTTCAGCACGTGTGATAAGTCGAGGGGCTATTATCAATACAATTGCCATTAAAAGTAGCCAAAATGCTAAGGTTCGAAATAGAATCCAAGCTATCTCTGAAGGAAGAGGCACTACCCCTGAGGTGACAATTGATAAAATTACGGCCAAAACAACTAATGAAAGTACATCATCTATTACCGCCGAATTGATCATTATGCTTCCTTCTTCTGAATTAAGTTTGCCAATATCTTCGAGAGTTCTAACCGTTATTGCTATACTAGTAGCAGTAAGAGTTGCAGCTATCAACAAATTGACATTCCAGTCAAAGCCTAAGAATTGTAGAAGATATATTCCTAGAAGAAATGGGACTATGACGCCGAAGACACCCACAACGGAAGACTTAGCGCCTACAGCTTTAAATTGACCAAAACTGACCTCTAATCCTGCAATAAAAAGAAGAAGGATTGCTCCTACTTCTGCGAATACTTGCACGTACTCGTTTAAATCCATTAAAGGTTCTCCTAGAATAATAATTCCACCTAAAGCATAAGGCCCTAAGATCATCCCTGCTGCTAATTCACCTAATACTTCAGGAAGTCTGACCTTAGCGAATAATCCACTAAAAATCTTAGCAGCGAAAATGAGGAGACTTATGTTGATGATCGCTTTGTAAATTGGGTCTAGCTTTTCGATCTGAACTACTTCAACACCTTCCCATTCAGCATGTATTTGTTTGGGTCCATCCATTAGGAAAAATTCCGTCGCATTTCGGCTCTCAATATCTCCTTTCCAGCCAGAAAATCTGTATGCAAAAGGTAATGATCCTACGGTAACATCTGCAACAGAAATTTCAGCTATTGAACTTTCGTCATACCAACCACTTCCTCTAACAGTACTCATCTCAGAGGATAAATTCAGATAGAATTGTTTTCGATATTTGGTATCAAGATGAAAACTTGAATTAACATCTAGCATGATCGGATTTTGTCTTATAGAGTTACCATCTTTGAGCCATGCTTCAAATAATAAACGGGTAGAATTCCCAAGGTCTACTGTTTCACTTGCTTCAAGATGAATAGTCCCTTTATCATACCAGTCATTTATCCATTGATTTGTATTGGAAGTAATATAATATTGAGTATGATATGGAAATACTATCGTTTCTGTTTCTGTGACAATGCGAATTTCTTCATCTGATGGTACATAGCGTATACTGCCATTGACGACTTGATTCAAAACTATGCTATGTGAACTATTTTCCATGAACCGAATTCTAGTACCATTGAGAAAATGTCCAGAAAAATTATTGTCAATTAGCATCTCCGGATAGATTTTTTCTGGAATTCCAGTTACAAATATTGATATTTCATATGGTGATTGCATTTTTTCTAGATAGAAATCTATCTTGAGTGAAGTTTCTGGTTCCAGAACTACAAATGCGTTTTGCGGAATAAAACCTGCTTTTTCAATATGTATACTGTAAATTCCAGGTTCCAGAGCAAAAGAATAAGAACCATTTCGCCCGCTTAATCCTTTATTTATTAATGTATTGTTATCGTAAACTGAGATCCAAGTGAAAATAATGGGTTTTTCATTACTATATGCTTCGAATATGTACCCATTAAAATAACTAATTTCCTCATCATCCGGTGACCCGTTGGAAATAGAAACTTGCAGTATAATGCAGACTATGGCTAGCATAGCCACCGAATGAATTAATCTCATAATTATTCAACATGGCCTATATTAGGTCTAATCTGATAAATTGATCATTATTATTTAGAAGTTTTTCATTAGAACATGAACGAGAACTATTATGTCCGTGCATAAAAGAAATGTAATGTATTTCGAATCTCCTGGTTTTCTGAATACAGATTCTGTCATTGAAATGACTAAAGAAAGGCTTAGAATGAGGGATGTGGCAGCAGTTATAGTTCCCATGACAACTGGCCACACATTAGAAAAATTTGTGAATAAATTGGGGAAAGAAACGAAGATTATCTCTATTTCAGAAGATGAAGTAATGAAAGCGTGTAAACGGATATCTTATCCGGATAAAGGTGCCTTGGGAAAACTTATTCGAAATCGATTAGATGAATCTTCTAAAAATGATATCCGTTTACGTAGAGATATATTTGATATAACATTCCTTCCACTATGTGGTGATGCGTGGAAGCTCATTGCGGAGACACTATATGTCTTTGGTCAAGGCATGAAAGTAGCCATTGAGATAGCGGTCGCAGCCGTTGAAATTGGAAAAATTGGATCATCAATGAAGGTAATATCGGTCGGAGGTACGGGGGAGGGTGCTGATACAGCTGTAGTTCTTCGGACTTCTACTCAGAAAGAATCTTTTGCAGGGAAACCTGAGAAACGGCTTTCCATACAAGAAATCCTTGCTATGCCTATGGAAAAATGGTGATAGTGAACCGTCAGATAGCCATTCTAAAACATAGTGCGCGCTTAACTATTTTTTAGCGCATGTTTTTTCGTTGATAGCGCATGTTTTAGATTGAGAAGATTGTATGTTTACCACTGAAAGAACTGTCTGGGGCTTGCCCTAGCTACACCTATCTCTTGAGCATACCATGGTGCTCTCCAAGCCAAGTCTGGAGATAAAGACGGAATTATTGGAAATGGAAAATATGGCGAAAAAATTGATTGATAATATCCAGGGTATGAGATTCTTTGTGGCCCAAAAATAGGATATGGTAATGGAGAATACCAAGACATTCATATCACCTTTAATTTTAGTTAGTTATAGGAAAATATTGTATTTAAGATGTGGCTTTCGAATGTTACATCGATTTAAATACATATTAATGCAAGTGCTCGGTTTGCTGCTTAGCATAAAAGCTAGTAATTGATTTAAAATCTTTACACATTAATAATAAGAAGCTTTAAGATATATCCATACTTTCAATAGAATTAGGTGAAAATTGATGACCTATAATCCATACTATCCTTATGGATATCCATCCTATAGTCCGATGTCGACTTTGAATCCTTACTCCATGCAACTTCCATACTATGCCCCACAGCCAGGATATGGTAGCGGCTATCCATCTCCATGGTTTGGAGCACAAAGCTATGAAAATCCACAAACTGCACAAACCCCTCAATCAATATATCCATTCACACTACAACAACAACAGCAACCAACATACCCATACTATCCAAACATGCTGACATACTACTATCCAGGTATGTCAACAGGTTATAATCCATACGCACAACAACCGCAACTGCCTTCATATTAATACCTCAAGGAAATCCTAAGGAGAAATCGTATCAATCAACGGCCTAAATAATTTCTAGCGTGAGCTATGGGGAATATCGAGAATTTATTGAAAGGAATATACGAAGTAATAAACTTATGAATTTTAAAGAAAAAATACTTGTATCTTGGAGTGGAGGAAAAGATAGTGCCCTTGCACTCTATAAGAATGTTAAGGATGGAAAATTCGAAGTAAGTGCTCTTTTAACTGTCATCACAGAGAATTATGATCGAGTCAGCATGCACGGCATACGTCGAATCATGCTGGAAAAGCAAGTTGAATATTTAGGTTATTTTCTTGAGAAAATATTTATTCCTAAAAAAGCATCAGATGAAGAATACAAATATCAAATGGTCAGTACTCTTCAAAAATATTTGCTTCATGGTATTAAATTTATAATCTTCGGAGATATTTTTCTAGAAGATGTAAGAAAATATCGAGAAGAAAATTTATCCAAAATAGATATGGCTGCCTTATTTCCCTTGTGGAAGAAAGATACTTCTCAGCTAGCAAAAGAATTTATAAACTTAGGATTCAAATCCGTAATCACTTGTGTTGACTCTAAAAGTCTCTCAAAAAATTTTGTTGGTAGAGTGTTTGATAAAGAATTTTTATCAGCTTTACCCTCTAATGTAGATCCAATGGGTGAAAATGGGGAATTTCATTCCTTTGTATATGACGGACCATTGTTTAAACGTAGGGTAAAGTTTGAATTAGGTGAAATCGTGCTAAGAGATGGACGATTTTACTTCTGTGATTTAATACCGTTATAAAGAAGATTAGGGAACAAATACTGCTGCTGCAATTACTGTCGTCCATAGTCCATTCTTATCTCCAGTTGCAGATTGCGTTATGTTTGTTGTCTTGATTATCGAAGTACTAGTTTTGAATAATTGTTTTCTCTCGTCCCAAGCCGTTTCTGGATCAAAAGGTATTCCCATAGTTGTTGCAAGCATTGTTGCAGCTAAATCTTCAGCATAATCTCCAGCTATTTCATCTGTTTCTCCGTAAGAGTGATGTTCGGACAAATATCCATAAGCACTTTCCCCTGACGGGATTGCAACACCGATTGAAGATGCCACTAGTCTGTGCGGTTCATTTGTTGAATTTCTAGCCATTACGATAAAGGTTATCTCACCTGGTTTAATCATAGACAATCCTTTTTCGCGTGGAATGATTTTACATCCTGGAGGAACTATACTTGAAACATTTACTATGTTGCAATAATGTATACCTGCGTTTCTTAAAGCTAACTCAAACGATTGCAAGTAATCCTTATGTTTTCCAACACCTTTTGTTAGGAATAAATATTGTGGGATAATTTTTCCAGATAGAGTCAAACGATTCCCTGCTGAATTTGTCAGTTTTTATTTTGCCAGATTTTATTTGTTTTACAATGAACTTTAGCTATTTAACAGTCTTGGTATCCAAAAGTCGATAACACTTGGTATTCAATGCACATAAAACTTATCGTGACTTTATTCTTTCAAAAATTCTTGAGATGCGTTCTTTTTCATTAAACATATTACCAGTTTTAGAATCTATAGCACGGCATATGCCATCTATTATTTCAGTCGATACTTCTCCTCGTGCATATCTCTCATTAAGAAGCTGTGGGGCATCCATGATTCCAAGCGCAACAGCTTGTGTAAGGGTAGCAGCATCACTCCATGGATCTCTAATATTTGGTTTAGCTATCTTTTTGATGGCTTGAAGAATGATATTTGATTCTTCTACGAGTCTTTTAGATTTCTCTATAACCACCGGGTCCTTTGTCATATCTGGAATTCCATCCAGGCAATTCTTAATCACACGACGCGTAATCTTACAACTTTGTATAACATCTAGAGGTTCTGCGGCATGATCAGCTTCACAAAAAGCGACTACATGAATGATATGTGGATTCAATGCCATCTGTAGCATCAGTGATGAGGCTAGTTGTCCTTTAGCTTCATCCAAATCGGTTGGATAACTTAAAAGTCCAGTTCTGGTTTGACGAAGAATAGTGAAAGTCTCATCTTGAAGTTGTTCAATTAGTTGCAGCTTAGCCATTTGTTTTGCTAAATCTCCCTGAAAACTTTCTCCAGGAGGATGATTAAACATATGTATTGATATATAGTGTTTCACACCCATTTTTTTAGCATTCCAAGCGCTTAGAAATGCTGCAGCAATTGAGACTGTATCAGGTGCTGACCGCATCTCCCAATGGTGTGGCTCATTTACCTCTACTGGTATGTTACGTTGACCATGCCATCGCATAGTCTCTTGATGAATCTTAATTGATTCATTAAGATCCAGAGGGCCTCTACCGTCCATCTGGTTAAACCAGAAAAGAGGTATAGCCGCCCATGTGTTATGGATGGTTCGATGAAGAACCTCTGCGAATCGGATTAAATCGTTTGTACCCGCATAACATCGCATCATCGGATAATTCCCACATCGTGTAGCCTCAAAGCAAGCCCTCAAGTCGTCCTCGGAACGGACTGGAGTTCCGCCAGCTCCTGCTCTTCCTATTTTTTGTTTCTCAGGATAGAAAAAATGCTCTTGTGCATCTTGATCTATAGCCAATGATATTACATCTAGTACACGACTCTCTGCGATTTCTTTGATGCCATTGATAGTATCTTTGAGAGAGGGAAGACCAAAATGGTGTCTTAATATTGGATAAGGTGATTTCCAACTTATCCTTTCGATTATTTTTTGTGGTGGTATTTCATTACCATCCTTCTTCGTATGTCCCCTGAGGATTGATAATATTGCTTCAATTTGCTCTGTTCCATCAAATACTTTCTCGAATATTCCTATTGAACGGGCGACCACTGCTGTTGGGGGGGTTCCTCCAAAAAAATATCTTCGATTTAGAAGCCCTGCTTCTTGCAGGCTATTTTTTAAGTTTGATAGATGAAATTTTGCTGTTTCTGGACTCAGCCTGTAACTTATACCAATGATGTCGGCATCGGTCTCAATTATTGCCCCAATGAATTCCTTAACTGAAACTGCTGGACCGAGAAGTGTTACATTGTAACCTTCTTTCTTCGCTATGTTAGCGAATCCCCATGTACCTGCTACATGCACATCTTCACCGAGCGATCCAATGACAATTGTCTTTTTGATTTTTTGGCTCATGTCTAGTAACGCCTTTTAATTTTATTCTAAACCAGTTTTAAGGATCTTTTCAGCATCCTGAGAGCTATATCAGGGTATGATCTTGAAATTAAACCCATAGACCAAAGAATATAATTGTTATCGATGATTTTCTTAGGTTTTCTTGGTTTAAGTATGTCTGGTCTTTCTTTTCTCCTTATAGCTTCATTTAAAATAATTGTAGGGTTTCTACTATGAACGATGGGGCCACCGGATCCAATTAGAATTTTCAGGTCTTCAAAGTCTTTGCCTGTTTGAAAATAATATTTTCCTGAAGGAGTATGAATCTCATCGATCCATCCAACATGTCTTTCAACACCATACTTCACAGCAAGTCTTGTTAAAGCATCATCAAAGTCTAGATCTTTTTCTGTGTTTGAAATATGACTCGTCTCACTTGATAGCAGACGTGTTTGCTTTAAAATCTCAGATTTGGTCTTTATTTTACCTAGTTTTTGTATCTGCTCAATACCTGCAATTTGAAGAAGACTTGGAGCACTTATTCGAACGCCAAGATCTCCTTCAACTGTGCGTTTTATCTTCTCTTCTTTGATACCTTTTTTTATGACATTCGATTTTGGTAGTGGTTCATCAAATACTGAATAAATGTTAGTTGTGGCGCCTCCGACCTCGATAATCATTAGATTTCCAATTCCAGATTCGTTAGAGGTTCCTGTTGAGAGTAGACTGGCTGCTTCAAGACTGGCTGATGGTGTAGGCATCAAAACGTCAACATATGTCTTTGCTTTTTCTAGTCCTTTGGCCTGAATAATATGTTTGAGGAAAAGATCTCTTATTGCTGCTTTGGCTGGTTCTGTATTCAATTTACCTAATTCTGGCATAACATTATCTGTTCTCACAATTCTTTTTCCATATCTTTCTAATTCTTCGATTACTGAGTTTGCAGCTTCACGATTGCATGCGACAACTATTGGGCAAATTAATTTGGATTCTGCGAGTTGACGACTATTATTTTCTACTGTTTCTCGGTCTCCACCATCAGTTCCGCCTGAAAGTAGAATGATATCTGGTTTTGATTCTTTGAGCTTTTTCAAATCTTCTTTGGTCAATTCATGTGCGTATATGCCAATAACTTTTCCACCTGCGCTCAGAGCCGCTTGTTTTGCAGCTTCTCCAGTTAATTCTGGAACAAGGCCTATAGCGGCTATTCGTAAACCACCTGCTGCGCTGCTGCAGGCAAATTTAAATTTTATATTATTCTCGAGGGTTCTCCAATTTTTGATCTTATCAAACGATCTTTGAAGTCCAATATTGATGTCAGTATCAACTGTAGAAGGGGAAATACTGCGAGCGACTATGGTTTCTTTATGCAGATCTATCACAATAGCTTTTGTGAAGGTGCTGCCGAAATCAACTGTGAGAGCAAGCATTTTTCTTTCTACCATTTTTACTGATAAAATTTCCTTGATTATTCATTATATTATATTAACACCTAGACAACTATAATTTACATAGACCCATTGAATATTCAAGTATCTCTCTAAGTTTAATTGTTCAAGTTAGCGTACGCTATAAATCTCTCAAGAAAACAATCGAATAATTGGATTTCTGAAGATTTTATTAATAGCTTGGCCGACCTTTTCCAGAATCTTTTTTACCAATCTATGATATGTGTAGATGATTCGAACATTAATATTGTGTGTATTTTAAGTGGGATGATAGATCTAATTTCCTACTTTAGTTATTGAGGAATAATTATTGGCTATGGAAAAGGTAAAACCAAAATTTGCGGTATTAGGAGCTGGTCATGGAGGACTAGCAATGGCTGGGCATCTCGCAATCATGGGATGTCCAGTCAACATTTACACTAGGAATGCTGAACGAATTGAGCAAGTCAAACTTAGAGGAGCTATAGAGTTAGAGGGAGAGGTTGAAGGATATGGAAACATCCAAATCGCAAGTAATGAAATTAAAGAAGTAATTGAGGACGCCGATATCATAATGGTAGTCGTTCCAGCCATGGGTCACAGGTTCATGGCAGAACAATGTGCTCAGTATCTCCGTGATGATCAAATAATTATTCTGAATCCAGGGAGGACATTTGGCGCTATTGAATTTCGACATATCCTAAAGAATGAAAAAAAGATAAAAGCAAATGTAACCGTTGCAGAGGCACAGACATTCATTTATGTTTCAAGACATATGGAATTCGCTAAAGCCAAGATCTTTCAGATCAAGAATTCAGTTCCATTAGCTGCAATACCAGCACATAGAACACCTGAAGTTTTAAAAACAATAAGAAGTATATTTCCTCAATTTGTGGCAGGTACAAATGTTCTGGAGACTAGTTTAGATAATATAGGGGCTATTTTTCATCCTGCTATAACTCTTCTTAACTCAGCCCGTATTGAAGATATAAGTAGAGATTTTGAATTCTACATTGATGGAGTTACTCCAATGGTGGCGAGGATTATAGAGGCGCTGGATTCTTCGCGAGTAGCGCTTGGTCAGGCACTTGGTATTCGTCTGCATACTGCCCGCCAATGGTTATATTTAGCATACGATTCACCAGGTAAGACTCTTTATGAAGCCATACATGCGACGCCAGGATATCGAGGAGTAAAAGCCCCGAAAACTCTAATTCACAGATATGTAAGAGAAGAGGTTCCAATGAGCCTTGTTCCCATGTCGTCTTTAGGAGATCTATTGAATGTTCCCACTCCTACTATAGATGCGATTATCCATCTTGGGTGTGTACTACAGGAATCTGACTATTGGAGTGAAGGCAGAACTGTTAAGAAGCTTGGGCTTGACGGAATGACGGTAGAGCAAATTCGTTCACTTGTGTTGAAAGGAGAATAACATGCATGCCTGCTTGGTTGGACAATAGCGCATCATAAAATCGTTTAAGGAGGGTAAGCGTGCGGGTTATTTTCAGTTCTTATATCTTTTTTTATGAAATCCATGAATCTAAATGGGACAATTATTGAAGGTTGCAATGGTTAGAACGACATTACATAAAGGCTCAGGTCAAGTCGAACACATAAGTGAGATATCAAAAAGGCTGAGACATCAAGGAACTATAATAAAGATATTTGCACGGGAAGTTATGGAAGATCTCTCACCGATTGAGACTGAGAAAGTGACGTTTGCATGCTCTAGTCTACCCTTTCTACGACATTTTGGATTTATGGCGAAATGTGGAATGATTACTAGAGAATTTGATATTATTCATACCCAATATCATCCTGCAATTTTTACGGGAAATTTTGTGCGAGCATTAAGAGATATTCCACATATCTTCACGTTTCATGGATATGCACCCATGAGAAGCTGGTACAATCCAACACAGCGACTCAAAATGTTAGATCATAGAATCGGAACAATTATGGCACTTCATACTGGCGTTGATAGGATCATTTCAATTAGCAACTATATCAAAGATATCTTATTGAACTTTTACAAAGTCAAAAATGAAAAAATTTCTGTAATACATAATGGTGTAGATGTTAATAGATTCCAACCCAATCTCAATGCTTCAATTCTAAAAGAAAAATATGATTTAGAAAATTCTCTGAACGTCTTATATCTTGGTCGAATGGATCCATACAAGGGAATACATTTTTTATTGAAAGCTTTACCGCTTATCTTGGAAGAGTTGCCTCGTGTAAAAATTATCATAGGAGGGGCGACGAGGTTTGATGGGATTAAATTTAAAGATCTAATGCTATCAAAAAAAATTCGAAAATCAATAATCTTTACTGGATATCTTTCCAAGGAAGAAATCCCATTATTATATGCTAGTTGTGACGTATTTTGTTATCCAAGTATGTGGGAAGGTTTTGGACTCACACCAGCTGAGGCTCAAGCTTCTGGTAAACCTGTAGTGGCCTTTAATCACTGTGCGATTCCTGAAATTGTGAAAAATAATGAAACAGGAATTCTTGTTAATCCAGGAGACCATCACAAAATGGCGGAAGCGACAATCCAATTGCTGAAAGATACGGACCTACGCTATTCTATGGGGAAGGAAGGTAGAAAAAGGGTTGAGAAATTATTCACTTGGGATTCATGCGCCGAGAAGACACTTGAACTATACAAACTTGTAACTGAATAATAAGGGAAACTAATATTGAAAACTAATTTTGCTATTTTTGATGTAGATGGAACGATACTTTCTAAAAGATCAATTGATGTTATATGCGAAAGATACGATCTAATATCAAAACTCAAAGATATAGATATCGATTTTAAAGATGCTCCAAAATTAATGGTTACAAAAAAAATAGTTCAACTTTTTTCCGGAATGAATAAAAATGAATTATGCGAGATCTTTGATTCGATCCCTCTAAACATTGGAGTAATAGAATTAATCACTTTTTTAAGAGAAAGAGGTTTCATTGTAGCTATAGCGACTGATGGGTATAAGTTTCTAGCGGATAAGTTAAAAGAAAAATTATCTGTGGACCTAGTTTACGGAAACATTTTAGAATTTAATGGCGAAATTTTGACTGGTAGAGTACTTACAATTCCTAGTTGTCTACGTACCGCTAGTTGTCAAGAGTATTTGATATGTAAATTGAGGTTATTGAGATCCTTGAAAGGTACCCTTGATGGAATGGCGATTGCTATTGGAGATAGTGATTCTGATTATTGCATGTTGGATGATGCGGATATCTCAATTGCATATAGGCCAAAAGGAGACAGAATAAAAAATGTTGCAGATATAATTCTTTCAGATTTCTTTGATGTGAAAAAGTATTTGGAAACTCATTTGACATGAGGTTAAGAATTGTGAGGACTAAGGCTGCTTATTTTGGGTCGTATAAAAAATTCGATTTAGATGGTTGTCTAAATAAAAAATTGAAAACGGTTATTCGTGATGAGGCCGACTTATGGAGACCTTTGGTAATATCTTTAGTTGTACCTACGAAGATTGATGTTGGCGGAAAAACTCGTGAACTTGAACTTGAGACCTTGGGTAAGATGCTTTCAGAGTGCAGTAAACTTATTGATCTAGGTTATGTTGACGAAATACTTGTAATTGACGCTTCAATGGACCAGAATGGTCAACCTGATTATACTACTCTAATAAAAGTAGTTCAGACAGCATATGAGGAACTTGACCTTTTCAAAAGACAAGTTCACAATTTAAGGGAACATCGTACGGAGGCTATGAATGCCAAAAGAGGGGTCTTTGATTTTATTGTCCGAACGGCGCATCAATTTGATAATAACATCTTTCATGTCTTGGAAAAATTTAATGTAAATAAAATCGCCAACCTAACTGAGATGCCTTATGGAAAGGGAGCTGCATTGTGGCTTGCAGTCCCTATAACAGAAGGAGATGTCTTATGTTTTCTAGATTCGGATATTATGAATTTTAAGCGAGAATTCGTTGTATCCTTATGTGACCCAATTGTTGACGCGCTAAGAAAAAATAGACAGAAATATGCGATAACTAAAGCATGTTATAATAGAGTAACTCTAACATATGAATTTCCTCACGGGTACTATACTTATGGTGGGCGTGTCACACGGATTTTTGCTATTCCCTTATTAAAAATACTTACAAAAAAATTTCCAAAAATATTCTGTGGATTAGATTCAATTAAATATCCGCTTTCAGGGGAATTTTCAGCAAAAAAGGAACTTCTAGAAAACATCTGCTTTCCAAATGATTATAGTATAGAATTCTCTATTTTAAATCAATCAATGAAAAAATATACGCCAGAGAGTATCGCTCAAATCGATCTAGAATTGTTATGTCATATTGGACAATCAGTAAAGAACATGGATACAATGATTTCCGAAATTACAAATAGGGTGATCAAGACTCTGGAAAATGAGAGAGGCAAATTATCGAAGAAAGAAAAGGAAGAAGTCATCTTTGAATATAAGAAAGAAACTTTAAGGATTTTACCTACCTATTGGAAGGCTTTTAAAAAGATTCAGAAACAAATGGAGATCAATGAAAAACTAAGATATTCACAAAATATGGACATACGTAGGTTTAAGAGATTTTATAAAACTTTTAAAATAGATTTTCTAGGAAAACCAACTGCCGCTCAGATACTTCTTCCATCTTGGGCAAAAATAAACGAAAATGGAAATTATTTCGCCTTTAGTACTATGTTGAAAAGAAGAAGTAATCAGAGTACTTATTCGCGGCTAATCAAAGCTAACCTAATTTAATCTACAATAATCTGAATACTTTGTTTAAAAAAATGGAATAACTTCATTCTTGATTATTGAATCAGCACACGCTAAAATAATACTTAATAAATTATTAAAATTCATTAATTTATATTGCATATTTAATAGTCAATTAATATCAAATGAGAGGAAAAAAATGAAAAAGCGAATTTATCGTTGCCGTAAATGTCACCATATATGGAAGCCTCGCAGACTGAATAAACCAAAAATCTGTCCTCATTGTAAAACTTCATTTTGGGATAGAGCATCTATGGACTTAATTATTACCCGTAAGAGGTTAACTTTAAAACATCAGAAAAGGAAACGTCGTAAAGCTCTACCAAAAAAGGTTTCGCATTAAAATGCAATACAAATTATTTTGAACATTAATGCCTCTATTTTATGGTGCTGTAATTGACAGAATTTAGAAAAGATATTACTACCAATGAATGGGTAATCATGGCAAGAGAAAGAGTTAACCGTCCAACTGATTTTGAAACATCAAAAAAAAAAAGAAAATTGTTAAAAATTACGTTGATGATTGCCCGTTCTGTCTTGGAAATGAGAGGCTAACACCTCCAGCGATAAAGATCTATAAAAACGATTCCAAATCCTCTATTTGGAAAATTAGAGTTATTCCTAATATGTTTCCTGCTGTATCTTCAGAGGAAGGTCTTGAGAGTAATCTAATTAATAATTATTTTGAGACCATAAGTGGTTATGGATTTCATAAGGTAATTGTAGAATCTCCATTTCATGATATGACCTTTACAAGTATGGATTATTCTGAGATAAAATCCATTATCCATTCTTATCGTGATATGTATAAAATCTTGAGTAAGAAACCAGTAAAATATATTATGATTTTTAAGAACCATGGAGAATCAGCAGGAGCCTCTATAGATCATATCCATTCACAAATTATTGCTATTCCAATAATTTCAGAGCGCTTAAAGTGTAAATATGAGATCGCATCAAATTATTTCAACAGATTAAATAGTTGCATATACTGTTCTATGATTAAAAAAGAGTTGGAATTAGAAAAAAGAATTATCTTCAAAAATGATGGGTTTGTGGCATTTCATCCTTATACATCAATTTACCCTTTTGAAGTATGGATATTGCCTAGATATCATAAAGCTTCCTTTGGGAATATAGAAGATGCAGAGGTGGAAGAATTTGCCAAAATTCTTCAAGAGATCCTCCGTAAAATTGAACGTGCATTAGGTCAACCAGATTTCAATTATTTTATAGAAACCGCACCAATAGATAACGAAAATTCAAATTATTTACATTGGTATTTACGAATTATTCCACGTATATGGAATATTGGTGGCTTCGAGATAGGAACTGGTATCTACATAAATACACATATCCCAGAGGAAACTGCTGAATATCTTAGAACAAAATAGTGTATGATTTTTTTTATCAAAGAATTTTTAAATTGAAAATATCAATGATTTAGTCATAACATTTGGTAAGACACTAAATATTTGTTAAAGCTTTGATATTTGATTATTTTCTAAAATTATTATGATTTTCTATAGTATGTTATAGTTTGTTTTCTGTAAGTTGTAATAAACAAAAGGTAATATTCAAATTATGTTAAATATTACTATCAAGCGCACTTAATTATATTAATAGTCTAATAATATCTTGAATTATATTTCTGTATTTTAATTAGATAAAATGTCATTATCGAAAATATATTTTAAAAAATAAAACATTTTATGAAATATAAAAACGATAATTGTGAAACAAATAATTATAGCGTATGTTATTAGTAGGCTCACAAACAAGAAAAATGATAATTAAACCTCATAATGAATAGGAATTTTATGGCGGGCCCGGAGGGATTCGAACCCACGACCACCGGCTTTCCTCTAAGAGAATGTTAGAGGGCCGGTGCTCTTTCTGGCAAAAGTATCCAGGCTGAGCTACGGGCCCATTTGTTATCTTTTGATTTACATGTCTATAATAATAATTTTTACATTTAGTGCAAGCTAAATTTGTTAAATATAATTAGAGATTCAAGCGCGTAAATGTATCATGAAAACTGACCGATGAAGACTATTGGATTATGTGGATACTGATCTCTTTATTGAAGTGTAGTTGTATCAAAGATCAGAAAAATTTTCCCCCTCACCTTGTGTTGTTATATGCAAAACAAAGATTCATGGTGAGAGGGAGATTCTAGGATTGATCAAACACTTTGATTAGCGTTTTTTCTTTTTTGCTTTTTTCTTTGTTGCTTTTTTCTTTGTTGCTTTCTTCTTTGTTGTCTTCTTCTTTGCTTTCTTCTTTGCTGGCATTCGCACCACAATAATAAGTTACTTAGTTCTATATTTAAAATTAAGGAAACGTGTAAAATTCCAAAAAAAAGATCATTACAGACGTTGGTGTTAATGATCATTGAATAAATTTATCTCATTCAAGAGTAAAATGTCATGATCAATAAAGCAAGATGACAATTACAAACATAAACCAAAAAATAAATTCACAATGTGTTGCTACTCGTTTTTTATAGATATGCTTTCATATTCTCTTAAGATAATCATAGAAAGATAAACAATCGATGTCACCAGTGAGACATATGGCAGGCAGAGTACATTTTTTATTTACAACTTCAGTAAGCGTTGGCATTTCAAATCCGCGAGTTGTAATATGTGACACAAGTTTGTCGAGAAATTGAAGATATTTCTTTTGACCAATTCTTATAGGATGGAGTTGAAGTACACTTAAACCGTTTTCGGGTAAGTTGTTGATGTGTTCAATAAATGATTTGAGAACAATTTGTTTTGGCAATTCGTCAAGTGATTCATCACTAATGTTAAAGACGGGAAATGAGACAAAGCTTGACTCAACATCATCTATCATTAGATGAAAAGGTTGCAATATTTTTCTATAACTTTCTCCTCTACGTACTCCAGCATCATAAGTAACATTTACTTTATTCAAACATCTGAAAGTATTATTATCGTATGAGTTGTAAGGAGCTCTGAATCCTTGGATATTTGCTCCATAGTTACTGAGAAGCTCAAGAGATTTACTGATATAATGAAACTGGGTTTCGAAAGAAAGGCCTTTATGTTTGACGTGATAGAGGCTGTGAGATGCTATCTCATGTCCGCTATTCATGATAGTTTCTATCAGTTCTTGTTTTGCTATTGATGCTACTATGCTGAATGTGAATTTTGCTTCATATTTTTCTAGGATATTGAAAATGTTCTGTAGAATTATTTCAAAAGGAGTTCGATGGTAGTGGTACATTCTTAACATTTGTGTATAGCTAACATGCACACCTCTAGTGAAGATAAGATGTTTAAGCCAATTAAGTAGATTACTTGGCTTCACTTTTTGAGGGCACTTCCTTTATTTGTTTGGCTGGTATTCCTGCAACAACTGCGTAGTCTGGAACATCGGAGGTTACGACTGATCCAGCTGCAACAATAGCTCCTTCACCTATTACAACGTTTGGTAGTATTATTGCGCCAGCAGCTATCCATGCGCCTTTCTTGATGTGAACCCTCTGAGGTCCTTTATGATACAGATTGAATCTCTGATGGAACGGACTGGCACCAGAATGTGCCAGAATCATTGTAAATGGTGCAATTGAAGTCTCATCTTCAATAATTATGTATTCAGGATATTGTCCATCCATCAATACAAAGTTACCCACATATGCACCTTGACCTATTCTAACTCCACATAACCTATGAAAGAATACTCTTAATGGTGAGTAAGGTAAAAGCCAGGCAAAGATCCTGAAAATTCTGCTTCCCAACTTCCAACTTTTCATTTTTCTCATAGAAAGCCTAGCTCCACTCTTCATAGAGTCTATACTGAGTTTAAAGCTTAATTGATATGAGAAATAATAAGTCTGAATTTGTACCTATCATAATGCATGGATTCGATTAAGAGAGTAAATTGGATCGATGGTATTACGAAACCTCGAGCTTCCTATTCTAATTTTACAAAGGCTGGAAACTTTATTTTTATTGCTGGTCAGGTTGGAATAGATCCTGATACTGGAGAAATCCCAATAGAATTTAGTAAGCAGATGAGAATAATCTTTGAAAACATTAGAAAAATACTTGAAAGTGAAGGCGGGTCTTTTGGTAATATTGTAAAAACTACTGCTTTTTTATCGGATTCTTCTTATCATGAGGAATATGATGTGATATACGGTTCATATTTTCAACAAGGTTTTCCGTCAAGATCCACTATCCAATCGGGACTTATGCATCCAAAATTCAAAATAGAGATTGAAGCCATTGCGTATATTCCTTAGAGGCTTTCTCTAATTAAAATGATGAAGTTAAGTGATCTAATATTTGATTATGGCTGAGCATTATTGTGATGTTCTTTTTCATAATTCGACTGGTTGATTATCTTATTGTTTTTCGAAAATCGGTTTCTTTTTTACTTTTGTCCTTTTTGAAATAAAGAAATAGCTAATGCAGATGCAGATAGTCAGTATAGTTGAAGTATACATTGAAAATTCTGGAATAGGTACTCTGGTTTGGTACATATATGCGTTAGACGTCATGGTCCCAGCATCTGATAACATGATTGTCTCATTTTGATATGATAGTCCTGGTTCTTCCACTCTTATAACATAGGTATCCAGTGGTAAATATGATTCATAGAAACCATCGAATGAATAGGTTTGATGTATTTGTGTTGGGGTCTCAAATAATATCGTAGCCCAACTCACAATTCTGAAATCGCCCCTCATATTTCGAGCATAAACTGCTCCAGTAACAATTCCTCTTGAGTCAAGTGATAATACTGCTGTGGCTCCTCCCCCAAGATTTGCGTTAGGTATGATGACGTCTTCTCTTAATTCGAAAGGTCCAAGATGGTTGTATGGTAAGAGAATTGTGAATTTGGTTTGATGGGCTTCGCCTTGAAGCATTCCAGTTGTGGGAGGGTAAAACTCTGAAGGACTGTACCATGGAACTAACTCAACAAGTACTTGCCAATTTCCCTTGTATGCGCCGATTATTGATGTACTTGAGTCTCCCCATACACCAACATTTGGAGAGAATTGGAATAGTCGTCTCAATGCTTCAGTCCCTTCTATTGGGTCTACATACCCGAATAGTCCAGTTAATCTCTTATATTCAACTTGAAGGGTTCCTGCTGGAATCGGTGGTTTTGTTCCACCAGCATCGAATATCTTCTTTCCATCTGCGAAGAAACCAACATCAGATAAGGGGTCGACCTCACCAAAATCATGCGAGGTTGAGGCTGCAGCTACAAGAATATCTCTATCATCATATATTCTAATACGCATCGACATGTTAGCAGGCAATGATGTGGGTAAACCTTCCTTCTCAAATATTATTTTGAGGTTGAACTCAACACCTTGAATAAGTCGCACAGATGTATCAGCAATATGTCCAATTTTTACTGATACCAAATGCCTTCCAAGTTCACCAAGAGTCGTAACTCCTTCCTGAACATACCCATAGGTCCAGCTACTTAACGCATATTGACCAGGATAGATTGCAATTGTTGATTTGAAATCAGGTGCTCGATAAAAAAATGAGGTGTACAGAAATCCAATGCGGAATGAAGACTGGAAGAATACATTGCTGGCTATGTCTTGTTCAGGAAATGGGGAGATCGGAGAGGGGAGGTCAGGTCCGAATCGCTCTAGGATTGTGGATCCATTAGTAATTAGATAACTAGATGAGGCGCCAAATGTGGTTTTCCAATTAGGCCATGGTATGGTTGTATACTCAGAGTTGGTTCTCGGGATAGTCCATATGTTTCTAACAGAATCCCAATAATATATCGCATCAATTTGTTCACCCGATGCTAAATCGTGAACTAGGATCGAGGCCGAAGTATCGTTCCACTTCCATGGTGTCGCTGAGGGAGGATCTTGCCAGTCAATAGAATAAATTGTAGTGTTGATTCCTGCACCTCTAAACATATGAGTGCTAAGACTTGAAAGTCTTCCACAAGATGAAATCGAAAAAGCTGCTGGTTGATCAAGGTTAGTTGACTCTTCACCTGGAGGAATTGCATGAATATATCCCCTCATGAATATGTGAAGCAAGTATGTTCCGGGATAGATTCCGTAATCTCTAACACTTCGATAGCGAAACAATGAATATTTTACTCCCTCCCGGGGATCTGGTGGTGGTATAACTCCTGCCATGCCTAAACCATTCAGAGTTAAAGTAGCACTTCTTGATGAGGAAGGAACATAAGTGAAGTTGAAGGATACTAACTCACCACTTGAATCTACGGCCTCAGCCAATAGAAATCTTCCAGGGTCAGGTCCTCCAATCGGTTGAGTCTGCAATCCTGCAGCACTATCATGAAAATGCACCGTAAAATTTAACGTGCCAGATATCCATAGATCAAGGAATAGATCCTCACTTAATGTTTGCTTATCAACAATTGTGACGGGATAATCTCGAAAAATTGCGCCTGAGATATCTGTCTGAATATATCCGTTAACATATGCACGAATGAAATATGTCCCAGGACCTAAACCATCAATCCATGTTGCAAATGTCTGTGGAACCATACCACTGAGTCTTTTTGGAGCACCATAATGACGCTGAAATCCGAATTGGAATCGAAAGGACGAAGAATCAGAACCGAGTCCTGTAACTGGATCAAAATTAGCTGTGGGACTTACCCACCAAACCTGTGATGGTCCTACTCCATTATGAACTCCAAAAGGATCTATGAATGGGGGAATTGCTGTATTAGGATAGTAACTTATTGGTCCTTCCCAAGGAAAAGCGACCTGTTTGGGGGCGTTGGGTGCTGCCAGTTTATCAGAAGCAAATATTGTATTCCCGATAACATAAGATGTGTATGGTGCGTGTGTTAGATTTATTGGAGAATAAGATTCAACATTCTGCTCAACATAATTATCGCTATCATATATGACTACGCTAATTGGAAGTTCACTCTTCCATGGTGTCCGACCAGAACAATTCTTTGAGTAGATCTCTCCACGAATTTCAGGTCCAGGATTCAGATAAAAATCAGATAAGAGAGATTGTCCTCGAATAACCATTACACTAGTGGAAACAAGCTGTTCAGGAAATCCCGCCGCACTAGCAAATATGTTATAAATTCCTGGAGCAACTCCTTCTATTTCAAAATGGCCTCCTGAAGAACCATTGAAATACCCTCTTGCTTCTACTCGCCTGTTTGTGGGTTCGTTTGTAATAGGATCTGTTGCAGTTCCAACTGCTCTAATCATACCTGGGGCTTTGATTGGCTCTCCATAAAGTACTGGATTGGCGATTTCACCGTATCTTAAGGTTCCATATATGATGGCTGGATCTAACTCTGCTTTCACTAATAATACAGGCCAATTCTCTACAGGCATTGTACTATTAACGAGAGGATCACTTTGTCTCTTGACAGGATAATGACCACCTAAAAATATCTTGAATAAATACCTCCCAGCAATGTCTGGAGCTCTTAGTTGATTGATTCTTATGTAATAATGCTCTTTCCACTCTCTCTCTGGTGTAAATTCCATACCGCTTCCTGCAGCTAAGATTTGTATAGCCCACCAGCCTGGTGCGAAGGGATCATTCATGTCAGCTTTACCGACGAATATTTGTCCATTATCTGCTGTCAGAGTAGTCAGGATATTGGAACTGTCTCCTAGATCCCAAATGATGCTTCCTGCTGGTTCAAATCCATCTTGAATAAATTCTCCGTGTTTATCAACTAAAGGAGCTGGAATGTATATTGTGATGTTATTATAACGGAACGTTGGCGTTGGATTCTCTTGGGATGTAAAAGCTGTTGGTTGTGAGAAATTTATGGCAAGAATAAGATCTCCAATATTATCTTGATTAGGAGTTGAGGTTAATATCGCTCCTTCTGGAGAATAAGAATTACCTGCGACTTGTAATGGCTGTTCAAAATCTTGGAAGGGTGATTGATATCCAGGAGGACTAGTAGTATTTGTATAGAAATTGAAACCAGATCCAGGCCATAAATAAGCTAAAGGTCCAGGAACATGTGCTGTGCCAAACATATTAGTTGGATTCAATTCATGATCATTAGACCTAAAATAAGGTGATATGTCGTTTAGGTTACCTATAGTTGTATGAGCAAAAACTGGAGTTAAAAGTTGGGTCACTAAAAGGGTTACAAAGAAAAAGATAAGACCCCGGTGAACCATTCAACATTTGCTCCGATCAAATTAACATCATTTTGTTTTAATTTTTTTAGGGGTTAGCTTTTTTCGATTTACGCTTTCGAATAAAATAATAAGCTATGGCACCTATTATTGCTACCCCAAAGAAAATCGGAGTTAATGAAGCTTCAGCGGGCTTAACATCAAGCGATAATCGAAGTGTATCATCTAACGAGTTATCCTCTTGGGTCCAATCTGTTCTCAGATCAAAATTATACTCTCTTTCAGGCGTATCGGAGTCTACATCAATGGTGAAAAAAGCTATTTTGGTATCACCAGCAAGCATTGTCCCAAGAAAATCTGTCAATGTTCCGGAGAAGAAGTTACCTACCCTTAGTTGTACTCTAACTGATTCTGCTTTAACAGTGCCACTATTTCTTAATTCAACTCTAATTACTCTACCAGCATCACCAGCTGCTAGAGTTGTGGGTGTTATACTGACGATATCAAATTTGACTTTCTCGTTAAGATATATTTGAACCTCATCAATTGGTATAAGGCCATTTTCACTATCTATTGCCATTACTATGGCATATTTGCCAAATTTTGCATCGTCATCGATATCCACTATGAATACTGCCTCCGATACTTGTCCAGGTGGCAGTGTTCCTACATAATGTCTATCTGAGTCACTTGATGATGGTCTAAATGGTTCTTTCAGATCTAATTTTAATTGGAGATCCTTTGCTGAAGCCTGACCAGAATTAACGATCTGGACTTTGATTTCAACCTGTTTGTTGTTGGGATAGAGTTTTATTGGCGATGTAACGACGTTCTGTATACGAAGATCTCCTATCCATATTGGAACATCGATAATAATCGTTTTTTCTACTTGCTGCAATTCCCTGGCTGACCTATATGATATCCTGAGGTCATAACGGTAGATTCCTTCACTTGCAAGCGGATCAACGTCAACAGTATAGGTAATAGTAAAACTAGATCTGGCTTCCATGTCTCCAGCCATTTTTGAAATCGTGATTGCTGAGTACTCTTTACCATCGCTATAGTAGGTATAAGAAAGTGGAGGTCCTATAAACAGTGTTGCATTAATATCACGGGCCAAATCATCCCCAATATTTGATAAGACTATTGAGAGTGGAGCATTTACATCGCCTGGTTGCGCTGTCGATGGTGTTGATGGATTCGTACCCCAATAAACGGAAGAGGCGACGATTTCTCCCATTCCAATAGCTTCCACAGTGATATCCGAACCTAAAGTTCCAATTGGTATAGTTAAAATTAAAAGTGTAAAAATTAAAATTTGAAATTTCAACCTTATCACATGTCCAATTAATGCATGAAAAATGAATGAGAACGATATAAGAATTATTGCTAAATTATGAATATTCGAATTTGAGCTCCTAGCCCGCTAAAATATTATTCTCTGTATTCTTAACAAAGGTTATTATTGACCTAAACAGACGCTTCTAAGAATATGAAAGCCGTGAAATTACATGTCTGAAAACGCGATCTCCATCAAAGAGCTTACTAAGAATTTTGGTAACTTTACAGCAGTAGATAGTGTAAATTTAGATATCCAAGAAGGCCAATTATTTGGATTACTAGGACCAAATGGTGCTGGAAAAACAACACTTGTTCGTATGCTTTGCACATTGCTTGAACCTTCTGCAGGCACTGCTAACATTGCAGGTTACGATATTAGGAGCAACGCCGCTGAAGTCAGGAAGCGTATTGGTGTAGTATCAGATGGAGTTTCATTATATAGAGATCTAACAGTTGAGGAGAATCTGAAATTATTCAGCACTTTATACGATCTCCCAAATAGAATCGCTAAGGATCGGATGCAGAATCTTTTGGACATGTTTAATTTTAAAGAAAAATCAAAGAGATTGGTAGGTGAGCTCTCATCAGGCTGGATGAAAAAAGCCATGATAATTACAGCACTAATTCATGATCCCGAAATTATTTTTCTTGATGAGGTGACCACCGGCCTTGATCCGCAGTCAGCTTTAGCACTTAGAGAATTCACTAGGAACTTATGCGATGAAGGTGTGACTGTTATTTGGACAACCCATTATATGACGGAGCCTGAAATGATCTGTGACACAGTTGGAATAATCTTTGAGGGTAGATTGATACAGATAGGGACTCCAAAGCAATTGAGAAGAAGTGTGGCCGAGCAGTCTGTTCTGGAAATCGAAACACCTAACCTAGATAATACTACACTGAAAAAAATTGAAAATATAGGTAACATATGCAAAGTTACATATGATGATCCAACTCTTAAAGCCTCATGCGTCGATGAAGGTGAAACAGAAATTGAAGAGTCAGTCACAAAAATTCTTCTAGACTCAGGAGCAAGGATAAGATCTATCAATACGAAAGAACCTACCCTTGAGGAAGCATTTATCTCATTGACAGGTGGAGAGGAGGAGATAGATCGTTTCATGGAGAAATCTCGTCGAAAAGCATGATTACACAAAAAATTTTGACTTTTTATGAGTTAAGGATTGACCATGTCTAGGCTAAAAGACTTCAGTAATGTCTTTGCGGTAATGTCAAATGAATTTCGAATATTAAAGCGGAACCGTTCTGCAATTCTTATCTCACTTGTTGTTATTCCTTTTTTTTTCACGGCTTCTCTGGGAGCAGGAAGGGGAGGAGAAGGAGAGACTTATTCTGTTACAGCTACTCTTCCTATCGCCTTCATAGATAACGATCTTTCCGAAGCTTCAGGCCGCTTGTATGAGACCCTAGTAAGATCAGATGATTTCAGTATGTTAATTCAAGGATATCGAGAAGAGACTGCTCTTGAAACTTTGGGAAAAGGTGGAATCTATGCCGCGATTGTTGTGCCACAGGGATTTCAACAAAGATTATTGAATAATGAAACGGGAATAATTATTGTGCATGTTGATGATGGATCCCCTGGTGTTGATGATGCAGTTCTTTCTAATATTGAGGCAAGTCTAAAGAATTTCAATCCAAATCCAAGAATACAACAGACGGGCAACATTGAGTTTGCTGGGGTGGAGATACTTATGAAGGGGGCTAGTTTCTCTGGTTTTGCAATTGGCTTGACGATCACGCTCACTATGGTAGTAGTCTTCGCGACATTTTATGAAATAGCTGGTGGTATGTCAAGAGAAAGTGAAACGGGAACCTATGCCCACTTGTTAGTTAGTCCCGTAAGTCTAGGATCAATAATGATAGGTAAAACATTGTACGATGTATGTCTCAACATTATGCGTACATTCATTGTTCTTGGTTTAGCGGTTTATGTTTATGGAGCAAGTATACATGCAAACCTTTTGTCATTAGTTTTAAGTACACTTTTTATTGCCATATTGACGATGGGTTTCGGTTTTCTTGTTTCATCATTTGGAGTTGGGGTAAGGGCTGTCGTTATCATTGAGTTCTTTTTAATTCTTTTTCTATTTGCTTTCAGTGGTTTTTTTATTGACAAAGAGTTGCTAAGGGGAATATCGCAGACGATCGCGACGATTCTTCCATGGGCTTATGGCATTGATATCCTAAAACGGACAATACTAATAGGGCAGCCTTTGATGAATCTAACTTACCAGTTGCAGATAATTGCCATCTCAATCATGCTATTTTATGGAGTTGCATATCTGTTACTTAGACTATCACGAGAGAGGCTAATCAAATGAATCGTCTTATTCGTGATACGATAGTCGTAGCTCAAAAAGAGTTGAAACAGCTTAGACGAGATCCATTATCTCTAGCCTTAACTGTCCTGTTTCCAATCCTTTTGATCAGTATATTCATTGTGATCTCCTCAGCCTTCGGAAATCCGAACACCGTACCAATCGTTGTAGCAGACTTAGATGGATCTGGAGAATCGAAGATTCTTATTGATAAAATATCTTCAACTGAATTGGTTCGCATATCTCAATTGGTACAAACTGAAGAAAAAGCTTTGGAAGTCGTTGAATCAGGTGAGGTAATAGGATCGCTCGTTATTCCTGCTGGATTTGGAAACAAACTCCTTAACGCACAACAAGCATTTGTCGTGGTGCAGACTGACAATACAAAGATTATGGCCAGCTTTAATATACTAAGAGCTGTTACTGAACAAAAACAGGAACTCTTAGATGATCTAATGGAACAATATGACTTAAGAACCGCTTCTGTTGAAATAGTGTCTAGACCGATTTCGGGACGACCACCAACCGGAGATTTCATACTGCCAGGGCAATTAGGATTGATCGTTATTTTGGGCGCTTTTGATGATGCAGTCAATGCTATGACTAGAGAACGTGAGCGAGGTACGTTTCCCAGACTTGCGTTAACCCCTATGAATATTTTCTCTATATACAGCGGAAAAATGGTTTCAACCCTGGTCATAAATGCAATGAGGACTACATTTATGCTCATAATATTTGTTTGGAATGGTTTAGTAATTCAAGGAAACATAGCGTTAATTTATGTAACAACATCATTGATCGCTATGTTTACCTTATCCTTCGGTCTTCTGATTTCATCAAGAGTTCGTAGTTCTGCAACTTTAACAATTCTAGAAATTGCAATCACTTTTCCGCTATTTCAGCTTGCAGGAGCATTTTCGGCACCAGAAGTACTTGCTCCTGGTGGTAGAGCAATATCGAGAAGTCTTCCTTGGACGTATGGTATTGAAGCGTTAAGGCGGATAATGTATCTTGGTCTAGGCTTGGAAGGTATAGCAGGTAATCTATTAATATTGTTGATAAGCACGATGATCCTCCTCCCAATAGCAACTCTGGTGTCAAAACGAACAATATAGTTAGAAAATTCTTGAGCATTATACGCCTAAAGAGTCATTTCGAAAAGTTTTCTATAGTATAAATCGAAATTTTTTTATTAAATTAATATTGCTAATCTATTGAACCTAGCAAATTCATCTCATCAGCACATCCTGAATAAATGATTTTCTAACCTATCAAATTAAATCTTAGGGCTCTTATCGTGTAATGTACGATGTGACGAATAGGTGAAAAATTGATTGAGTCTCTCTGGAAAAATAGCTTTGGTCACTGGTGCAGGAAGTGGTATTGGTAAGATGTCAGCAATAAAATTGGCTGAAATTGGATCGGAATTAGTCCTCTTGGGACGAAACGAAAAGAAACTTGCTCAGACATGTTCTGAAATTTCAAAATTAGTAGGGAAATGTAAATGGTACTCTGTTGATGTAACGAACACAAAAAAGCTTTCCAATTCTGTTCAAAAAATTCGAAAAGAATGTGGGGAGATAGACATTCTTGTAAATAGTGCTGGAGTTAACGTTCCACAAAAAGCAGAGGATGTCACAATCGACGCTTGGAATACTATAATGGATACCAATGTGAAAGGATTATTTTTCTGTTGTCAAGCAGTAGGTCGACAATCCATGATCCCACGAAAGCAAGGAGTAATTGTAAATATCTCTTCTCAAGCTGGAAAAGTTGCGCTGCCTTTACGTGCAGCTTATTGTTCTAGTAAAGGAGCAGTAGATCAACTGACGAGAGTTCTAGCATTTGAATGGGCTAAATATGGTATTAGAGTAAATGCCGTTGCACCTACATTTGTTGAAACACCATTCACAAAAGAGATGTTAATCGATCAAGAGTTCAAAAATTTTGTAATGAATAAAATACCGTTAAAACGATTAGCTACTCCCTTGGAAGTTGCAAATGCAGTATGTTTTCTAGCTACAGATCAGTCCAGTATGATCACTGGAGCAATACTTCCAGTTGATGGAGGCTGGACAATTCATTGAATAAGTAAAATACACCCTATTTATCAAATATTTTTTTTGAAAGAACTTTCCATGTGACAAAAATGCTTGGTGAGACATTTGCAGTATTAGCTGCAATACTTTGGGCAGGTTCGATGGTTGTTGCAGCAAAGACTCTAAAAGATGTTGGGCCTGTCCGTGCAAATGCGCTTAAAACATTATTCTCAGTCGCAACCATGTTGCCTATTGCTTTTCTTATTGGTGAGTTCCAAAATCTATTTTGTCTTGATTTCTATGGGTCCCTTTATGTAATTATTGCAGCAATAATTGGATTTGGCATAGGTGACACTCTCATCTTTAGAAGTATTGGTTTAATTGGTGTTTCTAGATCTTATACGATTGGATACTCCTACCCATTTTTCGCAATAGCGTTAGCAACAGTATTTCTAGGTGAGCCTTTTCTTTTGAGATACATTTTTGGAGCGATTATAATCTTTCTTGGAATAGGAAATATTTTTCTTGAGCGAAATGTTGCTTTCGATAAGTCAAATACTAAGGGTTTCATACTTGCATTTGCTGCTGCGATATCTTGGTCGATAGGAACAACTTTAGTAGCTCTTGGTTTGAGAACCGTCAATATTATTCAGGCAAATACTATCCGTTTTCCTCTTTTGTTTATTTTCTTATTTATCTTTTCCATATTGCGACCAGGTGAGTCAAAACTCAATAAAGAAAATCTTAGTCTATTGCTACTATCAGGAATTCTAGGAATGACCATTGGAGGAATTGTATTCTTATTTAGTATACAGCTTATCGGTGTTGCAAGGGCAGCTCCTCTTAGTTCATCATCACCATTATGGGCGGCAATTATGTCCAGTTTGTATCTAAAAGAAAAAATCACATGGAGAATAATTATGTCGTCAATTATGGTTGCTGTTGGCACATACTTCTTGTTCTGAAGGTACCCGCTTCTGTGCTAGTATGTTGATTTTAGAGTTTAAACATAGAGTTTTTGAAAGTTATTATAGCGCGCGCTTAGTAGCTTAGAGTTTATTACAAAATTGTTCTATTCTGTTCATGCCTTTTTCTATCTCTTGCATGGATGTAGCATAGCTCAAACGTATATTATCGTCTTTACCAAAGGCAACACCTGGGATTACTGCTGTATTTTCTTCCTTGAGAAGTCTTTCAGCAAACTTTATCGAAGTGAGACCAGTATTTTTAATCTCTGGAAAGGCATAGAAAGCTCCTTTAGGAATTTTGCAGTCCATACCTTTCATTTCATTCAATCGAGTGACCATAATCATTCTTCTTTTATCGAATGCTTCGATCATTTTTTTTACAGAATCTTGAGGACCATTCAGAGCTTCGAGAGCAGCCTTCTGTGCAATGCTTGTCGGATTGCTTGTCATATGATCCTGAAGTCTCTTAATCGATGCTATCACGTCTTTTGGTCCAGCTGTATAGCCTAATCTCCATCCAGTCATCGAATATGTTTTAGAAAGCGAATTAGAGATAACAGTTTTTTTCATAATTTCATCATTTAACGAGGCAATGCTTAGTTGCTTGACGCCATCATAAACAAAACATTCGTAGACTTCATCAGAAATTATCCACAGATCGTGTTCTAGCGCAAAATCCGCCAGATCTTTTAACTCACTTTCATCAGACACAGTTCCGTCAGGATTGGTTGGGGAGTTCAATATCAAGAGTTTCGTTTTGTCGGTAACCTGCTTTTGCATATTGTCAAAGTCGATTTTTCCATTTATTTTTGATATTATTTTTGGGATAGCTCCGGCCAACCTTATCTGTTCAAGATAACTAACCCAATAAGGTGCATTAAGTAGAACCTCATCCTTAGGGTCAAGCATGACTTGCATAATATTATATAGGCTGTGTTTTCCACCACAGGATACGATTGTTTGTTCTGGCTCATAAGAGACATGATTGAAATTTCGAAGTTTATCTGCAATAGCCTTTCTTAATGGTTCAATTCCTGATGTTGGTGTATAGTATGTGAAGTCTTCATTTATGGCCTTGATGGCTGCTTCCTTTATGTTAGGTGGAGTAGGGAAGTCAGGCTCGCCAGCTCCAAAACTGACAACGTCTTTACCCTCTTGCCTCATCTTCTTAGCAGTTGCTGTAACTCCAAGTGTTAAGCTTGGATTAATTGAGCTAGCTCTTTTAGAGATCATATTTGATATCACATCTATAACTTTGACTTAAGCTCTTATCTTTTCAATCTATTATTTTTAGTATGCACTTCTTACTGCTACTAAATCATTATGCTAAAGTAACTTGCGATCAATTTTATAGAAAAATACAGAAAATAGACACCAAATATTAACTTCAATGTACTAGTTCTAAATCTTTTAATTGTGGCTGAGCCAACCTGAGCTCCAATTATTGCTGACGCAGAAAGTAGCAGTGCCGTATTTATTTCCACAAATCCTTGAACCAGTTTAATACTACCACCAATAAATGCTAATGGTATTATTGCACCCAAAGAAGTTCCTATTGTTATGTACACTGGCGCTCCGAATAGATATATCAAACCAGGTACTAGTATGTAGCCGCCTGCCAAACCGAATAATCCAGTTGATAATCCCATAAATGTTCCAAGCACTCCCCAACCCCATTTTGGTCCAGGAATTGTTTTAGTTTCTTTTGAAGGATTTTTTCCCGATTTGACAACTTCCAGAATCATATATATAGCTGGCCATAGGAAAGCCCACCCAAGAAAAAATTTTAGCAAAGTAACCTGCGTTGCCAGAAAAGTGAATAACCAAGAACCTAAGATCACTCCTAAAATTCCGGCACTTCCTATCAAAAGTGTGGCCTTTAAGTTTAAATTTTGTCGAATAAAATGGCCATATCCCCCTGAAATAGCTGTAAATATTGTGGAAAACAGAGTAGTACCTATAGCAATTGGTAAAGGGTAACCCATCCAGAAATGGATTATGGGTAATACGATGGTGCCGCCCCCGATACCAATGAGGTTGCCAAACAAGGCGGCTGAAAAGCCTATGAGTAGGAGTAAAATGACATTTAATGCTGTAATTGGTGGTATGTCTTTTTCAATAGTTACCCCTGTCTGAAAATACCATGTTAACAATACAAGTACCATAGTAAGTAGAACCAAGGTTGGTATATTGTTCCGACGTGTGTGAATTATTTTGAGCACCCTATCTTCCTTATATCCAAGTTTCTTTCTCTCAATTATCGAGTCATACTTAAGATTTAATTAGGATTTGTTAACCTTGTATTGAATAGTAAGAAATAAAGTATGTTCAGGAGATAATTCTTGACTCTTTCAGAGGAGATTAAAAAAGCGATACAGGACGAAATAAAGGCACAAGAACAATATCGGCAGGCTGCTAAAGATGCACCGGATCCAGAGACAAGATCTATGCTCGAACAACTAGCTAGTGACGAAGCAGAACATGAAAAAATGCTCAAAGAGAAACTAGCCGCTTTGAAGATGTTAGGTAAATAGTATACGTGCAAACCAAGTCAATAGTTCAGCTATTATCCATATAGAGATAGCAGCAACAGCTGATATAATTAGTCCTTTATTTATCTTCCAGTTTTGCATCCGACTTTTGCTTATGAAGTGAGTTAAAGCGGTAACACTCAGAGCGAAAGATGAAATTATTATGAATATTATTGATGCTGGAATATGGTGGAAAACATCATCAGCAAGTATCTTCCACACTCCAAGTCCGTAATAAAAGACTATTACAAACTCTATGAAACTAGCTGCACTTTGTAATGATATTCCTTCCTCTTGAAGATGTTTCATATCTTTCTGTAAAGCAAAAGTTTCGCTACTTCTTATCAAACCGACTTTTGTCTGAACAACTTGTATGGCTGCTCTAATATTTTGAATGGCATTTTCAACCGATCTATATTCTCTGTTAATGGCTTCCCTTAATTCGAGATAAGGCTTGATCTTTTGTCTTATTGTGTCTCTTCCTGGCTTAAATTCTCGATTTGCTATAAATTCCTCAACCTCTCGTAATTCCCTAGTAAGCGTTTCTTCAGAGCTTTTCAATATAATACCATGGTTGACAAGTTTTTCAAAAAATTTTGAGAGGTCATTTATTTCTGCCTCCTGGTTCATTATCCTATCTTTGTTGGGCATCTCTTTTGTAAGCTCTTTATGCAACGATCGCCCAACACTCTTATTTATTGACTCTCTTTCATCTGAAATCTGTTTGATCTGTCTTTTGAATAATATGCTGAATTTGGATAATCGGTGAAGTGCAATATCTAATCGAATGAAAGTAGTCGTAATAAATTCTCTTAGATCTTTTTTCAACGATGTGGAATATATATAACGATTTTTCTCTCCTGCATGGAGTCTGAGTTCTCCGCCTTCTAAAACAATATTGTCAGCCGTATCTTCAATCTTAATGATTTTTCCAATTGATAATGAAGACTTTGCTATCGGCGTGATTTTAGATTCCTGCAATCTTTCTTCGAATGGTTTGGTGTCTGGTGTCTCTGAGAATAAGCAAAGAACTATCATATCTCTATATGAGTAGATCGCAATTTCCGCATTGTTATTGTGGAATCTAAATGGTGTTTCGCATAAACGTCGAATATTTGATTGATCATCTTTAATTTCATATCTGCATACCACATTTGAAAATAGTTCCCAGACTACTTGAATCTCATCCCAAGCATTTTGTGTGAAGTATAGTAAGTATACGGATTGTGCTTTCAATGGCTTTCACAGAATCTAATTTTATGCATATAGAAATAGATTGCTAGATCTAATGAGGATTGAAGATTTCTTTTGTAAATTAGTACTCAGAAGTTTAGTATTGTATTAAAATTCTATTTTTTTTCGTTCAATTGTTTTTCAAGTTCAGTTATACGTTTTTCGAGTTGCTGAATCTTCTGTACGAATGGATTAGGTAGCTCACCATGCGCAAGGTCTATCTTTGGGATCTTGCGACCTTTTCTGGCTATAATGGTTCCAGGAACTCCGACTACTGTACTTTCTTTAGGAACGTTTTTAGTTACGACGGAATTGGCGCCTATTTTCACTCTATCGCCAATGTTAATCGGTCCGAGAACTTTTGCACCTGCACCTATGACTACATCATTTCCTATCGTTGGATGCCTTTTGCCACTACGTGTTATACCTGTGCCTCCAAGTGTTGCTCCTTGATACATTGTCACATTATTACCAATCTTTGATGTTTCACCTATTACTACTCCTGTACCATGATCAATGAAGAATTCTTTCCCGATGTTGGCGCCGGGATGAATATCTACTCCTGTAATCTGTCGACTAGTAAGACTCAGATATCGTGGAATATAGGGAAGTTTCAATTTCCAAAAGAAATGCGCTATTCTATGCAGAAGCATGGCTTGTATTCCGGGATAGTATAATACTTCCATTACTGAACCGGCAGCTGGATCTTTTTTGAAAGCTGCAGCGACATCGCTTCCAAAATTATCTAGGATGATTGATAATTCTTCTTTAAGTTTCTCAGAATCTATTATCTGATCAACTAATCGAATACCTTCAAGGCATCTGATGCATGTTGTTCCATCTTCAGAAAACTGACCACATTTAAGACATAATAGCTGTTTAGGTTTATTGCCTTCACTAGGTATCATTTTTCCTTTCAATTTCTTTACCTTTTATTTTTCCATTTTTCTATTATGAATAACAATCATGTAAGATTGTCGAGACTTTTAACAGATAGTTAATCACGGTCTGATTAAATCTAGTTTATCGAATTGATCTTATTGATGAATTTCAGCATTTTCAATGATTTCTAATATTTTAAAGCCATCCTGAATTGAAGGAGAGGTTTTTGTCTCATTAATGATGCATTCTATGAAATATGTGAGTTCGCGTTCAAGTGGCATATGCCATTTTATTGAGACTTCTTGATCGTTCATATAGAGTCTCCATCGATTATTCTCAAAATATGTGAAAATATTATCGTGGGGATATGTTAACACCCATCTTCTAATCTTTGGCCCAAGACAGTCAGAGATTACGATCGCTTCAACATTACCAAATTTTACCTCTACTTGGCTAAGGAAAAAATCATCTTTAGACCTAATTGTTACACTATCAGGCTCTCCAAAATACCATCTTAATAGATCTAGATCATGGATAGCTAGATCTTTTAAGACGCCAGTCTGTTTGGTAACTAGTGTCGGTGACCCTGATCTCTGACAGAAAATTTTTGCGTGGTCGTCTAATTTTTGAATTATTGAATGAAGCTTACCAAATATAGGATTAAATCTTTCAATGAACCCAACCATAGTTAATTGGTTCTGATGTTTTGCAACATTTAATAATTTATTAGCTTCCTGCAAATTGATTGCCATTGGTTTTTCTATTAGTAAATCTTTAGATGATTCTAATGCGGTAATAGCAACAGAAACAAGATTATTCGCTGGTACAACTATATCGATTGCATCAGCTTTGTCAATGAGTTGATTAAGTGAGTTGGTAAACAATTGTCCTTTATGAGCAGGATCATAAATTCCAACTAGGTCAGCTGAGGGAATTCTTTTCCAGCTTTCATAATGTCTCTTTCCCCAGCTTCCAAATCCTACAAGCCCAATTTTGATCTTTTTCAAATATTATGCCCCTTTTTCTTTATTCTTACAGAATTCAAAGACTCGTTCGCCTAGAATAGTGTCATCATTTCCTAGCCTGAGAGTGTCTGTTTCTAAAACTCTAAGACTGCACAATGCTATCAAAGTTCCTTTCAAATTATTGACATAATTGTCCTTCTCAGACTTATCTCTGAGACAAATGACTTTTCCGACTTTTTCTTCTCTCAACAATGAGTAGGAAAAACCTTCAAAGACTATTACATCGACATTTTTTGCCCAAAGGTTAAAGTCATTAAAATTCAAGTCTCCACCGGTTCTTATCATTATAGCCTTCTCAAGATTTGAGACTGTTGAAACGATTTCGGCTCCAGCTTTCCAATGTCTCCACGTATCAGTGCCTTTTTTATCTACACTGAAATTTGATTGACTCACATGTTTTATAGTCATTGAAGTTAATTTTCTTTTTTTAAGTGCTTGCACTATTACTTCTACAGCTGAAGTCTTGCCTGAAGATTTTCCCCCTATAACAGCAATAGATGGAACGATTGGATTAAACATTAGCTGTTTCCTCGAGCTGAGTCATCTAATGAACACCAATTTAATAAAATATTAAAAATGGAATTTCTTGTTCACATAAATTTTTTAGATTGATACGAATGGTGGGGCCGAAGGGACTATCATGGCGTGTTAAGCCATTTTGAACCCTCGACTTCCGCCATAGTATATGTCTACGGGTTTCTTCCCGCGCTCCTGAATTTCTTCATACCAATAAAGGTCAGTAAACCCATATTCAGGTCTCTTCTGGAGCCCTTGGCGGCCGAATTCGTATTCGGATCTTCGGCTGTCGTCATCCCTGGCTAGAATCCGCATTGGAGAGTCGTTATTTGACATCCATCTACGGCCCCTTAAAGGATGATCAACCCCAGCCAAAAGATTACATAGAATTTAATTAAACTTTGCCGCGGCCATTCTCCAATAGCCAATGTCTGACAGCTTGGAAAGACTTATTGATTCACAAAAACCAATACTCACGCCGATATGGTTCGGAATAGAAATGTCAATTAATAAATCTACAATCAAGGATTATGACGATTTTTCAAAGGTAAATCTATTTTTCAATCCAAATTCAATAGCAGTTGTTGGAGCTTCAAAACATATCAATAAAGCCGGTAATGTTATTTTTTCAAACTTCGCTGAGAATAAAAGACGTGGAATTTTCAAGGGTGAGATATACCCCATAAACCCAAAAGACGAAAGTATTCTTGGTCATCGATGTTACCCTTCCCTAACAAAAGTTCCAGGAAATATTGATGCAATAGTGATAGTCGTACCGAGCAAATTTGTTCCTGATGTATTCCATGATGCAGGAACTAAAGGTGTTAGTGTAGCTATAGTTATTACAGCAGGTTTTGGAGAAATTGGAAATGATGAACTTGAAAATGAAATCAAAAATATCGCTAAAGAATTCGGAATAAGAGTTCTTGGTCCAAACTGTTTAGGAGTTTTCGATTCTTACACAGGTGTAGACACACTATTTCTTCCAGAGACCAAGGTTCTCAAAACAGGAGATGTGATGGTCGCCACACCACGTCCTATGCAAGGCAACATTGCTATGGTTAGTCAGAGCGGTGCTTTTGGAGCTGCTTCACTCGACTATCTAACAGGAAGGCAGATAGGCATAAGCAAATTTGTTAGTTTTGGAAATAAAGCTGATGTTAGTGAGGCTGAGATTCTACATTATCTGAATCATGATGATAACACAAGAGCAATTCTTCTCTATATCGAGAGTATAACTCAAGGAAGACAATTTATGGATGTAGCAAAAGTTGTTACAAAATCGAAACCAATTGCGGTATTAAAATCAGGAAGAACTAAAGCAGGTGCAAGGGCTGCAGAGTCGCATACAGGTTCTATCAGTGGTGCCAGTGCAGTTTATGATGCCGCGTTTTCTCAAATTGGAGTAATGAAATCAGATAATATGTCTGAATTCTTCAATATTGGAAAGGGCTTAGCATTCCAACCACCCGCCAAAGGAAGAAATGTCGCAATAATAACCGATGCTGGGGGTCCAGGTGTCATGGCATCAGATGCATGTGAGTTGCGTGGAATTGATGTTAAATTATTTTCAGATGAAACGATCAACAAATTTGAAAAATTGAAAAAGAAAGGAATTTTACCAAATTTTGTTCAAAACACGAATCCTGTGGATTTAACGGGCTCAGCAACTTCTGAAATGTTCGAAGAGGCTATGAATATAGTTGTAGCTGATAATGAAATCAATGGAATAATTATAATTGGACTACATCATGTTCCTGCTATTCAAGAAGATTTTGTAGATCGAATAGGTAAAGTCGCTGCTGGAACAATTAAGCCGATTGTGGCCTGCGACATAGGCGAGACAGAAATGGCTTTTTACGTAAGGTCCAGATTTGAAAAATTCGGTATTCCCGCATATCCTGCTCCAGAGGATACTGTACAAGCGATGGCCGCATTAGTTTGGTACGGAGAATATCTTAAGAATTCTAATTGTTTTGATAGCTATTTGGATTCGTTTCTAACAAGCTCAGTAAACAAGGTTAATATGAAAAAGTGATGTCGGTACGCGGTCACATTTTTTTATAGACTTTATCCCCTTCTCGAACTTTTCCTTTAACTTTAAGACCAACTGAATGTCCTGATTCAGCTGCTTCTATGTCCTTGTGTTCTACCTGCATAGAATCAACAATTTGTTCAACATCGGTTGTCGATCCCTTGATGACTATTGTTTCGCCAACTTTCAAAGGAGCTGTTAAGTTAATGACTGCGACTTCTATTTTCGAGTAAAAGTGTGCAATTATCCCGATCTCAGATAAATTCTCCATTTAGTCACCATTAACTAGATCTACACTTACATTTCTAAGGTTTTCTGAGTTCAATATTAGGAGAGGAGGACAATATCAAGTGAACCATGGATTTTTGCGATCATACACCACTTTTTTATCAAACTTGTTTGGAATGTGGACATGATTTCAATCTAAATGTGTCATGTTCGAAATGATAGGTTGAACACGATGTCAGAGTTAAGACAAAATGAAATTAAAGTTCTTTCAGCCATGAAAGAGTCTGGCCGTAAAGTGAATGTAACTGAAATAATTGATAAAACAGGTTTAATGGATACGGCCGTAATGCGTGCTGCCCTAGCTCTCTCAGAGAGAGGTCTCGTTGAAATTTATGAAACGAGAAATGAGCTGATTAGATTAAATCAAGAGGGTATGTCTTATGCTCAACTTGGTCTCCCAGAATCACGCCTTGTAAAAGCAGTCATATCATTGGGGGGAGAAGCAAGCATTGATGAGGCGATATCAAAATCACACTTGTCAGCTAATATCAAACCTATTGTTCTAGGTTGGGTAAATAAGAAGAAGCTTGCTTCGATCCAAAAACGCAAAGGAATTTTATATCTGCAGGCGACTAGGAAAGCCGAAGCAGATGAAGATGAACAGACTCTTCGCTTAATATATGATAAGGGAGAAGTTAGATCTGACGATCTAGATCCAAGTTTAAAAAATACGTTATCTCGTCTGAAAAATAGAAATCTTCTTGAGACCTATCAGAAAGTCGACCGTGAAATAGAACTCACATCGGAAGGAGCTCAAATTGATGTATCTAATTATCAATTGAATGCTATCACCGCTTTGACCTCTGAATTGATAACTAGCGGTGAGTGGAAGAACATAACTTTAAGAGAATATGACATTTCTGCATCGCCACCTGCAATCTATCCTGGAAAAAAGAATGCATATTTTGAATTCAAGGAAGAAGCAAGAAGAATCCTTCTTTCTATGGGATTTACTGAAAGTGAAGGTCCTCTCGTCGAATTAGAATTTTGGAATTTCGATGTCCTTTATCAAGCTCAAGATCATCCGGCAAGAGAGATACATGATAGTTACCATATTGAACATCCAAAATCTGGAGTTCTGGATGTTAGAGATCTTGTTAAGAGAGTAAAAGAAACTCATGAAAATGGATGGAAAACTGATTCTACGGGATGGGGGTATAAGTGGAGCAAAAAAATCGCAGAGAGACTAATGTTAAGAACGCAAACAACAGCTGTTTCGATGAGATATCTTGCCTCGCATAAAATTCCTCCCATAAAGATGTTCTGTCTTTCAAAAGTTTTCAGACCCGATGTTCTTGATGCAAAACATTCTATGGAATTCACTCAACTTGAAGGAATAGTGGGTGACAAAGGAATTAATTTGCGTCACCTGTTTGGTTTTCTTAAAACGTTTGCTTCTACACTATGTCTCGGAGAAATTAAGTTCAAGCCTGGATATTTTCCATTTACCGAACCAAGTGTTGAATCCTTTGTTAAACATCCGAAATTGGGATGGGTAGAATTTGTGGGAGCTGGTATGTTTCGCCCTGAAGTCTTGAAACCACTCGGCATAGACTTTCCTGTGATCGCGTGGGGAATGGGCTTTGACAGATTAGCGATGATAGCGCTAGGAATAGACGATATTAGAGATATTCATTCAAGAAAATTGGATTGGCTTCGAGAGAAAACATTAATGTGGTGATATTTTGCCGACTCTAAATGTGGGGTATAATGATCTGTGTGGGCTCGTAGGGAAAGAATTACCAATTGGTTTATTGGAAGAGAAACTCTTCCTCATGAAATGTGAAGTTGACAGTCTTTCGGGAGATGAACTCATTCTTGAAGTTACCTCTGATAGACCTGATCTGCTTTGTGCTGAAGGTATTGCCAGGGAGTTACGTGGTCTTCTTGGAATCGAAACTGGTTTAGTGAATTACAAGCTCACTAAAAGTGACCTTAAGATCTATGTTGATAGATCAATAAGTAAAGTTCGGCCATATATTGCTGGAGCTTTGGTTAAGAAATTAGAATTCACTGATGAGTTTGTTAAACAGATAATGCAGCTTCAAGAAAAATTACATTTAACGTACTGTAGGAATAGGACTAAAGTCTCAGTCGGTATTCACGATGCTGAAACAATAACTCATAAACTAACTTATGCAGGGGTCCATCCTGAAAAGATCAGGTTTACTCCACTCGATGAAACAAGAGAGATGAATGGTAATGAGATACTGGAATCTACTCCCAAGGGGAGAGAATATGGGTGGATTATCAAAAGTTTTCCAGTTTATCCTTTACTTTCTGATTCGGATGCAAAAGTTCTCTCCCTCCCTCCAATAATAAATGGAATAGTAACTAAAGTTACTCCAGAGACAACGAGCTTAATCCTTGATGTAACAGGAACTGACATGAAACTTGTTAATTTTGTAAATAATATCATGGTATCTAGTCTGGTCGAACGAGGAGGAATAGCGGAGACTGCAACGATTATCTATAATCGTAAGAAGATTGATGCACCCGATTTAAGTCCCTATCGACGGAATCTGAATCTATCTTATGCTAATGAAATATTAGGTTTGGATCTTAAACCTGGACAAGCAAGTTCCCTGCTAAGAAAGATGAGATATGGTGTCAAACCAAGATCCAAGAATTCTCTTGCAGTTATAATACCTGCATATAGAGCAGACATTATGCATGAGATAGACTTGGTGGAAGATCTTGCCATAGCTTATGGTTATGATAAACTCAACCCAACTATGCCAATGACTGCAACAATAGGGTCGGAGAGAAATATCACAAAACTAACTAGAAAGATTCGCGATCTAATGGTCGGCTTGGGTTTCATAGAGGTCTTGAATTATTTAATGACTAGCGAGAATACAACATCCTATAAGATGGATGCACCAAGCGAAAAAATTGTAAAAATAGCTAATCCTTTGAGTTTAGATTTTTCAATTCTAAGGAATTGGCTTATACCTGGTCTGTTGAGTTTTTTGAGTTTCAATAAGCATATTCCATACCCACAAAACATCTTTGAAAGTGGAGAAACTGTTGAAATAAATGAAATAAATCCTAACAAGACCAATACTAAACGAAAACTTGCAGCCTTAGTTTGTGATCATAAAATTAGTTATGAAGATATTCAATCCACCCTTTATAGTCTATTTCGAAATGCAGGAGCAGATGGGTGGAGTCTTCACCGAACTGAACATCCATCCTTTATAAAAGGACGTGTTGCTTCTATCAAAATTTCCGGAGTTGATGCTGGTATAATCGGTGAAATACATCCGCGAATCTTAGAACGTTTCGAAATAGAGAATCCTGTCGGTGCATTTGAAATTGAGCTAGAAAAAATATTTCCAAAATAGTAAACTTAATTTGCGCTTATCTTTTTTTTAGTAAAAGATTTACTGGAAACATACGTTTATTGTAAATAGATCCAGTTGTTGCAGGCTAATCATTCTTTTTGTCAGCGAGTTGTTTCCACCAATTTGGAACACGTATGTTTTTTGCACTGTCCCACCTGTCATATGGTTTTAGATCGAGAATTGGCGTTCCATTTATAGCATCTAGACCCTTTACAGTTAAAATATTCTTTTTTCTTCTTACTAATTCGACTAGTGTTAGACCTATAGGATTTGGACGATGTGGTGATCTTGTAGAAAAGACTCCAATCAAAGGCATATCTGAACGACCTCTGGGACGAGCTTTCAGATCCTTTCTTTCTTTTTCATGAATACGATTCATCCAAAATACAACATTAAGATGTGAGAATTCTTCAATTCCTTTTAATCCATGCTCATATTCAGAACTAATTATTATGTCTGAATTATACCGTCTTTTTTTTAACATGCTTTTCGAAAGTTTAGTCTTTACAATCCCAATCGGCTTTGCGCTTATTTTATCCAAATCAATCCGCCGCGATCTAGAATTGCTTATTCCAGATAATATATATAGTAGCATACATAATCTCAACTTTCAACTATTTGCAATATCAATTTTTTTTAAAGAATCGGAAAATCTCATTGTGGTGATTTGAGTTGGATAAAACCGAAAAGATCTGGATGAATGGGAAATTAGTTGATTGGGATGACGCCAAGATCCATGTTTTGACTCATGCATTTCATTATGGGACAGCAGTTTTCGAAGGAATAAGATGCTACAACACAGTTAGGGGGCCAGCAATATTCAGACTTGACGGTCATGTGAAACGTTTAGAAAACAGCGCCAAAATACACATGATGCATTTACCTTTTAGTGCCAATGATATTGCGAATGCTATCAAAGATACGGTTAGGACAAATAAGATCAAGGAATGCTATATCAGGCCAATAGCGTTCTATGGATATGGGGAAATGGGTCTAAATCCTCGTAAAAATCCAGTGAATGTTGCTATAGCTGTTTGGCCTTGGGGAACGTATCTCGGAGAAGAAGGTCTCAAAAAAGGTGTTAGATGTAAAATTTCTTCTTGGATTCGTATTGACACACGTATACTTCCACCATTGGCAAAATCCAGTGCTAATTATTTGAATTCTGTTTTCGCCAAACTTGAGGCATTAGACTGTGGTTTTGATGAAGCTATCTTATTAAATATGGGGGGATCAGTCGCAGAAGGGCCAGGTGAAAATATATTCGTAGTGAAAGATGGTTGTTTAATAACTCCACCCAGAAGCTCTGGAGCTCTCTATGGATTAACAATGGATTCTATAATGACATTGGCAAAGGATCTATCAATAACATTTGTTGAGAATGAAATTCTTCGCGATGAATTATTGATGGCAGATGAAGCTTTCTTCACTGGAACTGCAGCGGAAGTCACTCCAATTAGAGAAGTAGATGGGCGTAAAATTGGTACTGGGTCTATAGGTCCTATCACAAAGAAACTTCAAGATAAATTCTTTGAAGTGGTAAAAGGGAAAGAGCCAAAATATCAGAAATGGCTTGAGTTTGTTTAGTTAAGAAACTATTCTATGTAAATTGCTGGACGAAGCGGTTTAGCCAGATTGGCTCGCGATTTTGGATCATATCTAGAATTATCATCTTCCTCATATACCTGTATTTCTGCACGCAATTCATTATACAAAAATTCGTGAGCATCTTTAAGAGCCCACAATTCATCTATTATCTCTGTTTCTCTAAATCTTCTTTTAGCATCTGGACTGAACTGTAGGACCTCTGTTGAGACTTTTTGAATATGTTTCATTACTTTTTTCATATGTGGTTTTAACTTTTCGTCTTGAGCTAACTCCTTCATGAATTTTCTTGAATCAAATTCATCATTTTCGGTCTGCTCAATTACTTTCTTTGTTACCTTCCACTTCCACTTGGTTGCAGTATATAGGAAAATTCGTTTTGGTTTCTTTTTTGTAGCTTTTATAATGTTGCTTATATCTTCCAATGTTTGTTGAATCAAATCTTCAATAAGCTCTGCTTTGTTAGATTTTCTATATTCTTCAGCTTTAGGCCATGGTGATAATGTAACGAATCCTTCTTTTCCAAAGCTCTCCCATAATTCTTCAGCTAGATGTGGGGCGAAAGGTGCTAGAAGTCGAATCCAAGACTCAAAAAGGTATATCATGGTATCTCTATTCAGTTTATTTGTTCTTCTTAGAACCCATCTAAAGTCATTATGAATTTCGTAAATTGCATTCTCTATAGCACTTCTAGTTTTAAGATTATTCATGCTATCTGTAATTTTTTGGATTCGATCATGCATTCTGCTTGTTAGCCATTCCTCCATGTGGCCCTTCTCAATATTTTCTCCATAGGTTGAGATTTTAGTGTAAAGAATAATTAGAGATTCAAGTCTTGATCTTACATTTTTTAGGTTCTCCATTTTCCAATCTGGGTCGTCCATATCATCTGCACCTAAGAGTAGAGTGCATCTAGTTATGTCAGCGCCATAGTCTTCCATTGCTTTTCTCAATGTTACTATGTTGCCTTTTGATTTGGACATTTTCTGGCCTTCCATCATTAGCATGCCGTTTACACCTATCCCTTTTGGCCAGTGTTCTTCCGGGAATATTGCTGCGTGTTGAAAGAGAAAGAATGTTAAGTGATTTGGCAGTAGTTCTTTTGCTGATACTCTGAGGTCTACTGGATACCAGTATAAAAATTCATCACGCATGGATTTCAAATTTTTTGTATCGATGGCGGTTTTTTTTGATAAGGTATTTTCGTTTCCAATTCCTAAATATATATAATCAAATAATTCATCTGTCAATTGATTAGCCGTAATTTTGAGTTCACGTAAGGTCTTGTTTATTGTATAAAACGCCATGTATACTGTTGAGTCACTCAACGTTTCTACAATCCAATCTGGACTCCAAGGAATAGGAGTGCCTAACCCTGTTTTTCTTGCACATGGCCAATCTCTATACCAGTCAATGACATCTAAGAACCATTGTCTAGCTGACTCAGGATACACCTGAGCTTTTGATAGAAGCCGTTTAGTTTTTTCTTTCCATGTATTATCTGAATATCGCAAAAACCATTGTCCTGTTATCGTCTTCACTCTACATTGAGTTGTGCATCTGCATATGATCGGTTCTGGTAAGTCGTACATTGAATCAGCGATCTTTAGTTTTTTTAAATCATCAATTATTCTATCTTTTACGTCTCTTACTTTCATCCCATAGTATTGCTCGCAGTTCTCCTTCAAGACACCAGTATGAAACTCTTTTTTGTAAATGATCTTTGTGGCATCTTCACATTTAGGATCGTTCTGATTCTTAACTCCAAGATGATCCACAATTTCTATAGCAGGAAATTCACCCTGCCCTTCGACAGTTATTATGCTGATTGGTTTGATCTCTTCTATTTGTGATTTAGCTATGCCAAATTTCTCAGCAAGTTTTAGATCCGCTTGTAAGTCCTTTAACGCTATCCAGTCGAATGGGGCATGTGCTGGAACACTGTAGACTCCACCGCTTCCATTATCTGGGGAGACAAACCAACCTGGAAGAATGATTAGCGATCTTCTGCCGAACGGGTCTTTGCATTTTTTCCCAATTAACTCTTTTCCTTTGAATTCATTGATAATCTCGGTATCCCTATTTTGTTCTCTCAGTTTATCAGCAGCTTGTCGGCTAATTATCCAGTCTTCTCCATCAACTCTTGCCCTGACATAATCTGCATCAGGATTTATCCACAGATTGGTGACTCCAAATATTGTTTCGGGTCGAAAAGTTGCCGCAACAAGATAAGCATCATCAAGATGGAATTTGATCAATATATACTCTTCAGGTGAGACTCCCTCTCCCTCTAATCTATCATGGTCTCCAGTTGGACTTTCACAGTGTGGACACCAAACGACCGGATGACTACCTTTAAAGACATAGTTGCCTTCTCGAAGTTTTTTGTATTGCCATTCAATGTATCGGCTGAAAGTCGGTTCTAATGAGGTAGTATGGAATTCTCTTCTCCAATCTATTGAAAATCCTATTCTCTTCACAGTCTCTCTATTTTGGTTAGTATAATACCTCGCTATGTATACAGGATCAGTAAATTTTTCCAGTTCATCTTCAGGAACATTATCGATTTCTCGGAATTCTTTGATAATTGCTGGATCTCTTTTTCGTACTCTTTCAGATGCGCCTGCTATTGTCTCACCAGTCCAGTGCCAAGCCCAAGGAAATAATACATTATAACCTTTCATACGAAGATATCTGGCGTAAGCATCAACTTTGGTTGCAGTAAATCCATGACCTACATGAAGAGGACCATTCATATATGCAAAAGGAAAAGTCACAAACGCCTTTTTACGCTCTCGACTTGGCTCAACATTGAATATTCGTGCTTCGCGCCACCTATTCTGCCATTTCTCTTCAATCTTGTCCCATTCAACTCTCTTAGTGATCATTGTTTAATCAACTGTTTCTTGAGGATCGTTGGAGCCAATTGTTTTATTTCTCGAATTTTTTCTGTCTGCTCTCCCCCTCCTTGACCAAAATAATCCTTTCCTCCACCGCCTCCACCAATGATTGCTGATAGTTCTTTGGCTAATTTTCCTGCATGCACCCCAGATTTGATGGCATTCTTTCCCGCAAAAACAAATATTCTAACGGTTTTTCTTATTAGCAATATAATCGAAATAGAAAATGGATCATCGTTCGAAATTTTACTACCCAGCATTACAATCTCTTCTTCGTCCCAATTCTCTTTCTCGATGACGATTAACTTAGTATTTTCGATTGCATTTGCCTTCTCCAAGAGGTTCTCTGCTTCAATCTCAGTTACTTCTTCTAAGATCCTTCTCAATTTCTTGTTTGAGGAATCTAATTCATCTGTAATTGTCAAGGCTGCATGTTTTACATTTTCAATTGGGGTATTAAGAATTTGAGCAGTGTCCAAAAATTGTTGGTCTCTTTCTTGAATTTTCTTAAGGGCTTGAGGACCTGAGGCGAAAATTAGTCTTTCTACCCCGTCTTGAATTCTATCTACACGCAAGATTTTGATGATTCCTATTTCACCTGTTGATCGAACGTGTGTTCCTCCACATGCTTCAACATCCCAATCACCAGTTCTGACTATCCTAATTTTGGTACCTGGAACGGCTCCGCCTTGATACAGACGATAGCCATATTCTTTCTCAGCTTCATCTCGAGATAGCCAGAATGTTTCTACAGGAATGTTGTTGGTGATTGTTTCGCATGTCAATTGTTCAATTTTGTTTATCTCATCTCTGGTCAAATGTTTGTAATGTGAAATGTCAAGTCGGCTACTTTGGACATCTTTTGCAGCTCCTGACTGCCATGCATGTTCCCCAAGAACTCGTTTCGCTGCACCTATCAGTATATGTGTTGATGTATGATGTCTCATGAGGCTGATGCGTCTTTCCCAATCTATCTTACCTTGGATTTCTATATCGACTGACGGGGTAGGACCTTCTATTGTGTGTTGAATAATATTTCCTATGGATTGTACATCAATTACTTTAGTTGTTTTTCCATCAAAATGTAGATTGCCTGTGTCTGAAAGCTGTCCACCACCTTCAGAGTAGAAGGCAGTTTGGTTGAGAATGACATATTTTTCATCTATTACGTCTAATACTGTAGCTCTAAATTCTGAAAGATATGGATCTTGATAATATAGTTTTGTTGTCTCGGGATGTTTCTCAAGTTTCTCTTTGGGGATCTTAAAGTCAATGTCTTCTTTAGTTTTTTCTGTGTCAAGATGCCTTTTAGCAACTTTCTCAAAGAAGTCTTCTGGAATGTTTATAACAACGTTTTCTTCTGAAGCAAATTCTTGTACCATTTCAGGTACAAGACCGTGAGAATCATATAGCTCTACCAATTTGGTTTGAGGGATCTCATTTTCTCCTGATGCTTTGATTTGTCGAGCTGTTCTCTTAACTAGATCTGCTCCTTTGTCAAGGGTTTTTTTATATTTTTCTTGTTCAACATCAAGTTCTTCTATTATTTCGTCTCTCATCAATTTCATATTCGGAAAGTCTTGAGACCAATAGGCAATCTGATTATCAACAATATCAAAAAAACGGTCCTCAATTCCTAGAGTCTTAAGCATTCTGTAGGATCTTCTGATTAATAGTCTAGCCAAATAACCCTCTTGCATATTTGATGGAACTATGCCTTCTGAAAGTATGAAACAGAGAGCTTTTGTGTGATCAAGGGTTGTACATATTCTTTGGAAATTTTTGATTGTTCTTTCTATCTCCTCAATTGTTAATCCAAGATTCTTTGCAATTTGCTTTTTTTCTATTGGTAGTGTATCTGTGTCTGATCGAAGAGCTATTCGTGCATAGCTTGTGATGGTTTCATTACTGATTTCTATGTTTGCAAGTTTAATCGTTTTTTCTAAAAGGTTACCGTATGTAGCATGGAAACCTGTGGCCGATCCTTGTGATAACCATGCCCATCTCTCCATTCCATATCCCGTGTCTACCGTTCTGAAGGGCATCTCGACAAGCTTATCGCCAACGTATCGGTACATCATGAATACGAGAGTTGAGATTTCTAGGCCTGCGACACATGCTTCAAGGTCTGGACCTGCATTTCCTCCACCTGACCAAAAGTCTTCCTTGTAACTCACTTCTTCTGAATCTATGCCCAATTCTTGAGTGAGAAGCTCGTGATGAAGTCTTACAGTATCTTCTTTCCAATAGATCTCTTTTTCTGGTCTATTGAAAGCATGTGCACCACCCATTTCGAATATTATCATATGTCTTCCAAATGTTTGTCCAACTTTGTCGATATCGGTGAATCTAAGACAAGGTTGACTTATTACAAGAGGATTTGCTGGAGGTGGTACTCTTCCTTCAGTAACGTAAGGTTGAAAATTATAAATTGAAGCTCCAACGAGGTAGACATCGTCTCTCCATCGCGCTATGACTGGATATGGTTTAATGATTGTGTGATTGTTTTTTTCGAAGTGTTTCAGAAAAATATTTCTCATCTGTGAAAGATCATATTTTCTTTTAGTTGGTGGGTTGTCTATGAAGGTATAATCTTGGCATGGCGAGTCACCGCAGTTTGTTCTGTTCGAATCTTGAGACCAGTAGTATACGTTACAGATCTCGCATTTTTTCCTCGTAAAACCATTTTCTTTTAAGAAAGGGATCTCAAACTGGCCTTCGAGGTTTATCAATCTCTATAGCTCCCATTTTTTTAGGGAGACCAAACAAAGAGATGTTAGCTTTCTTTGGTCTACTAATCTTACCCAAAGAGTGCGCCGAGACCTTCTAAGGCCTCTTCTTCTTTCTTTTCCTCAGTTTTTTTGGCTTCAGCTGGTTTTTTAGATTCGGAAGGTGCAGCGGCTTGGGTCTGTGTGGCAGGTGCAAATGATACATTGGAAGCCTCTTTTAGAACTTCATCTATCTTAACTTCGGTAAGAGCAGCTGTCAAGGCTTTTACTCTTGACTCATCAACATCTGCCCCAGCAGCTGTAAGTATTTTCTTTACATTTGCCTCATCAATCGGTTTGGACGCCGAGTGAAGCAAGAGTGCAGCATATATGTATTTCAAACGTCTATCCCCTCGTCTATGATCATCAAATTCCTACACGTGCTAGGAAAATTGACTCTTAAGGCTTTCTTTTCTTCAAGATTTTCATTTCACTGCCAGATCTGGGGCAGTATCTTTGTTAATATTCTTTAATTTGTTTGATAGAGTAAGCATATCACTATATGCGGATAATATGATTTTGTCCGTGGTTGAAGGACTTGTATATTCAGATTTCACTGCGATTGTTAATGCCTGTCGCCAAGCTCTTCCTAAAATTAACGGAATGCTCTGAGGTGTAAGATATGCGGCTTCAATGGCAAGACTTAATCCCTCTTTATAACTTTGAATTATTTGATCCTTATAATTCTCGATGTCCATTTTCAAATCTTTTTCATCAAGGATTGAACCGTTATCATATGCAGCCATAATCGATAATCCCGCTTCCATCGGTTTCATTCCTAATCGAGTTAGGACTGATGCGAGTTTAGTTGATATTGTGTCACCCTTTTTTACAACAACAGTATCCTTGGATACCCATATGCTTCCAGATTCTATCTTTGTTGGGATCTTCACTTCTCCGAATTCACTTATTATCGGTCCAGGTGGTAAGCCGGTATTGCCCGCTGGAATTACGATATCTCCTGTTGCAATGTCGCCTCCTTTAGCAGGAACATTTACCTTATTTTTATTTAGAAATACTATCAATTCAAACGGATTCTTATTTGAAAAAAGAAGAGCAAAAGGTCCATTAAGTGAATCTGAAAACTTGCTGATGTTTTTCTTATTGGATTCGAGTTCTTGGCTGGCTCTTTTAAATATTGTATTTTTTGCAACGAGCATCTCCGCTTTGCCTCTAAGCATCTTTCTGATTTCTTGAATTTGTGTGGATCTTACGCCAACTAGATCTGCTGCTGCAATAACACTATATGGGCTTAATGAATCCTTAATTCTTTCAAGTGCTTCTCTTTTTTTTGGTTGAACTTTTTGCCTTTGCAAATATCACTCACCATTATAAAACTAAATTAACAGGTTCATGCATTGTTGTTTTTATCAGGATTTTGGAAATGTTTCTTACTCCTCGTTCAAGCTTTCCCTCAATGCTTGAAAAGATGGCTTGAATATTTTCCGAAAGGTTGTCGTCTGACATATCATCAACACCAATTCTACATTGAATAACTGGTTGATCTCGAACTCGAATTTTTATTGTTCTTCTAGCTTGGTCTATTACATCGGCTATAGGAGCATTTGGATTAATTGGAGTAGGCATTTTCCCTCTTGGACCTAATGTCGGACCTATAGTCTTTCCAACCAATGGCATGAGAGGTGCCTCAGCGACAAAGAAACCGTATTCTTGTTGAAGTTTTCTAGCCGCTTTTTTGTCGTTCCCAAGATCTGTAAGTTGATCTTTTCCGAGTACAAGATCTGCATTAGCCTCTTTTGATTTCAACGCCAATTGTCCTGTGGCTATTACGCAAACCTTAACGGACTTACCTATGTCATGAGGAAGAATTATGGTCTGATTAATCCTGTTCTCTGGTTTTTTTAAATCTAGCTCTTTGAGTTTAATAATTAATTCTACTGATTCTTTGAAGTTGCGTTTCTTTTTATTTTTCCTAAGTTCTTCAAGGGCTTTCTGAATGTTCTCTTTAGTAAGTGGCAATTCTCACACCAAATTTCCATAGTAAGATGAAATGTCTATTACCCTCGCATATTCGACTTTAATGAACGTTTCGTACAGTTTACAACTCTTTATGCCTATTTCTTGAATAGTGCTTCGTGTTTGTTGTCGTCTATCTCTTTCTGGACTTCTCTTGGATCTTTATTGTCGATTGTGACTCCCATACTGACCATAGTTCCAAGAATTTCTTTCAGTGCTCCTTTAGTATCCTTAGAATATGTGTCTTTAATCTTCATTTCCGTTATTTTCAAAGTCTGTTCTAGAGATAGATTCCCTACCTTTTCGGTATTCGGAGTGCCTGAGCCTTTTTCAATACCTAACTCTTTAATGATCAGAGCCGAAGTTGTAGGAGTACCGATCTCAACCTCAAAGTCCTTAGTATCCACATCAACAATTACTTTAACGGGTACTTTCATGCCAGCATAGGATTTAGTTAATTCGTTTATTCTATTAACTATCTGAAGGACATTAACCCCGAGAGGTCCAAGTGCAGGGCCTAAAGGTGGTCCTGCTGTAGCCTCGCCACCGTTAATTAGTGATTCAATCTGTTTCTTTTCTCCCATTTTCTTCACCTCTATGTTTTGCAGTTCTTCTAACATAATCGGCATGCACAGTTATGGGGAGTGTTGCGAATCCTTCTTCAAGTAACTCAATTGTTACTTCCTCTTTCACCCTATCCATGTGAGTGATCTTGGCCTTGAGTCCTCGAAATGGCCCTGCTATCACTTCAACGAGATCTTCTTGATCTAAATCCTCTATTGCTGGTTTAGTAATTATGAATCGTTCTACTGCAGAAAGAGGAGCAGAACCTTTGGTCTTAGCTCTCGCATGTTTTATTCCTGACATAGCCTCATCAACAGTGTGTGGTCCTGAAGCCTCGACAAATATGTATCCTTTAATGGCTTCAGAAACCATTACGGCAAACACAGGTAGCTTCTTCATTCCTGCTTTAGATGTTAATACCTCGGCAACCGTTCTTTCTTGACCACCGGTTGTACGAATAGAGAATATCATTTTTAATCCTCTCAATGATAATGATTAGGTTGCTCCTGATCCGAGGAATAGAAATAGTATTCTTACCATAAAGCCGATTCCTCCGATGATCGCTATCCCTAATAGTGAAACTCGAAGTAATAACCAAACTTCTTCTCGAGAAGGTTTGGAGGATGCATGAATTAACCGCTTTGTGGATTCAATAAATTGACCTATGTTCAAATTTGATACCTACTGATTTATCATAATCATATTCTATTTCGGGTTGAATTTTCATTAAATTTAAAGGAAGACAAATTAACTGCTACTGATAAACTTGTTTGTTATGGTAATACGTAGAACTAATGATTTGAAGGAGAGAAGCTTATACTAAATCCTCTCTATCTCTTTTCCTAGTTCTTCCAGTTCGGATATCAAAATCTTTCTGTTACTAGCTTTTAATCCCTTCCAGTCTATAATTGCTGTTTCACAAGTTCCTTTGGTTTTTTGAAATGCTTGGGCAACTATTTCCGAGTCATAGCATTCAAAAAAATAATCTGGTAATATATGGCCTAGGGCAAATTGCCCGTTGAGCATTTCGGTAGTATGCTTTGGTGAATAGTGACCGCCACCAAAACCAACTGCAGATGTGGATTTATCAGATTGAGTTGCTGCTTTCCAGGCGGCTGAAGCTGCTGCTTCACCAGCTAAGCAATTGTTCCAATTCTCAATTTTGCTTCCAATTTCTATAAACAGAGCTGGTACACTGAATCTAGTAGGGCCATGATGAGTCGCTTCCATTGATACAGAGAATTTGAGTCCTATCTTGTCGGTAGCTTCTCTTAGTTCCTGCAAAGCTAATTTTTGTTTTTGAGGATCAGCAATTGCTAGTGTTCTAGGTTTTCCTCCGAAATCTGCAGTTGAACCAAGGTTGCCAGGGGTGTGTACTGTTAAAGATGCTCTTCCTGTCTGACTGCTATGTCGTGATATGCAGATTATAGTCTCAATTGGTCGATATCTGTCAAGTTCTTTCAGTTCAAGGATATCTGACTCTGTTTCTAGAAGGTGAATTTGATTTTTTACAAAAATCCTTATTCCATTATTCTCTTCTTGAAATTTGAATCCAAAGTTGTTTATGAGTTTGTCAGCAATATTCATTCCAGCTAAATCATTTCTAGCTGTAACAATGACGCCGGGCACCTTCTTCCCTCTCTCCAGTTATCAGAGAAGTGTATTTAGCAGACTTTTTGATGTATGCAGTCTATTCTCCGCTTGGTCCCATACCACAGAATTAGAACCGTCGATTACATCCGCTGTTACTTCCTCGTTTCTATGGCATGGTAGTGGATGCATAAAGATAACTTTGTGTTTTGCAAAGTTCAATAATTCAGAATTGACCTGATAATATGGCATGAATTTTCTAAACCTTTTTTCTCTTTCAGACTCTTGTCCCATGCTAACAAAAACATCTGTATAAACTATGTCCGCTTCAGATACGGCAAGTTTAGGAGTTCGTGTTACCTGAATGATTGAACCACTTTCTCCAGCATTTACTTTAGCTTTTTTCAGAAACTCAAGGTTTGGTTCATATTCCGAAGGGCAAGCTATTGACAGGTTTACTCCAACTTTTGAGCAGCCAATTAGAAGTGAGTTGCAGATATTATTACCGTCCCCGATGTAAGCTAATTTTAATCCCCTGAGTTTTCTTTTATTCTCTAAAATTGTCATGAGATCAGCTAAGATCTGAACTGGATGATTCAGATCTGATAGACCGTTAATCACTGGTACAGCTGAGTAGCTTGCAAGCTCTTCTAAAGTCTGATGGATTTTAACTCTTGCGACAATTCCATCGACATATTTGCTTAGGATTTTAGCAGTATCAGTAAGGGTTTCGCCTCGACCAAGTTGGATTTCTGACCAGTTTAAATAGAGTGCGAATCCACCGAGTTGGTGCATAGCCACTTCAAAAGACACTCTTCTCCGATCGATACGGTCACATAGCCGTAATCGATGTTCGTGTAGAGGGCTTTTGAAATATCATGGCTAAACTTTTGTTCTTGAGAGTCTTTTGGGATCTTTTTCTTTTCTTCAAGACAATTGCATGTCTCAGGATCTGTAATATCTCATCTGACTCAAACTCCTGCAATGATAGAAAGTGTCGGCCTTTTAGTTTCATCTTTTCACCTGACAATAATGTTTAATTTGTAATATATAGTAACTCGGAAATACTGTCTAGGAGACAGACATTTAACTTGTTCTGATGATTTATTCTAATGTTAAGCACGTGTTAGAGTTGATATTATCTTCCTTCAAATTCTACTCTGATTGTCATGCCGCTAATCTCTTTAGCGAGTCTCTTGGCAATCTCGAAATCGACCGGTACATGTTTGGGCTTTCTGCCGTTTAGAATGACTTTAGTCTCTCTAGTATCATCGGGTAGCCAAATGGTGTTTATGGTGAGAATAGAAATTGGACTGAATAGATCTTCGATGAGTTGGCGAGAATCACCACCATATCCCAAGATCTTAACTGTTTTTCTTGTCTCTTTACCAATTGCACGAACAATTTTCCCGCCAGAACTAAGCATTTTGCCTACGTCTTGCTTGCTTACTAGTATTGCCAGCACATCCCCTGATTCGACAGCACGTTCAAAGGAAACATCTGTTAATATTGGAAATTGTTTTTCCAATTCAAATAGAATTCTAACAATTTTAAGGTCTAAATCTGTTATCTGACCTTTTCTTAACTTCTCTTCACATCTTGCGCAAAGAACACCACTCTTTACACAGAAGTTGTCTAGTGGTGTCTTTACCAATATGTCATCCTCCGACAAATGCTTAGATATTGTAAATTATCTATAAAACATCGAAATATGATGGCAGATTTGACAGTCGTTATCGATTTTCCCCTATTACTTTTTGTACGCTACACTATAATGAAAAATAAATGCATTATGGTTTGTGCTCAAAAGAAATGAATGTATGGTAAGGATACTCAATTGAGTTAAAAGGAATACTAAAGAGCTAATGCTGTGGTTAATTACGTCCAAAATAGAATATACAAATCTTAAAATGAAAATATGGAATGTAAAGTCGAGGGATCAATAATGAACGATGACTTGGGGACTTGGCGTAGAACCCATTACACTAACATGATAAACCCCGCTTTAGATGGCGCAAAGGTTACCTTGTTTGGTTGGGTCCAAGAAATACGTGATCTAGGGAATCTAATTTTCATCAATTTAAGGGATAAAGAAGGAGTTATACAAATAACGGCGACAACCAAGAATACTGATGCTGAAGTCTTTGAGAAAATAAGAAAAATGGCTAGAGAATTTGTGATCGGAGTAAACGGACTAGTAAAAAAAAGAGATGAGGCACCTCGTGGAGTAGAAATTTTACCCCAAGAACTTAAAATTCTTGCACTGGCTAATCATCCTCTACCTTTGGATCCAACTGGTAGAGTTCCAGCTGAGATCGATGTGAGGCTGGATACCAGAATTCTAGATCTTCGGCGTCCTGAATCACAAGCAATTTTCAAGATTCGTCATGAAATTGTATCAACCATTCGTCGAGTTCTTAACGATACTGGGCACCTCGAAATTCACACACCGAGAATAATTGCTGCTGCTGCCGAAGGTGGATCCTCTCTATTTCCAGTAAAGTATTTTGAAGAGACCGCATACCTAGCTCAGAGCCCGGAACTGTATAAAGAAGAATTGATTTCAGTTTTTGAAAAAGTCTATGAAATTGGTGGATTCTTTAGAGCTGAAGAATCCCATACAAGAAGGCATTTGAATGAATTTATCTCAGTCGACGTTGAGGAAGCCTTCGTAAACGTTAATGATGTCATGAAACTACAAGAAGAGCTCATATTTTACATATTGAAGGATATTAAGAACAAATGCTCATTACAACTTGATACATTAGGAGTAAAGATTCCCACAATTGAGTTACCTTTGAAGAGGTATACATACTCTCAGGTAATAGACCAATTGAAAAATAATGATTTCAAAATTGAATGGGGAGAGGACCTTTCAACTCCTGCTTGTAGAGTGTTGGGTGATATTCATCACAAAGAATTCTATTTTATTGATGAATGGCCGACAAAGACTAGGCCTTTCTATATTAAACCAAAGAGTGATAAGAATGAATTGTGCGAAGCATTCGATTTCATGTATGAATGGGTTGAGATAACCTCAGGTGGGTCAAGAGTTTATGATCCAAATCAATTGATAAATAGACTTAAAGAGCAAGGGCTAAATCCAGAAAATTTCGACTTCCATCTGAAAACGTATTACTATGGTATGCCTCCACATGCTGGATGGGGGATGGGTTTAGATAGGTTAGTTATGGCAATACTTGATAGAGATAATATTCGAGACGTTGTTCTCTTTCCAAGAGATAGAGTTAGATTGAAACCATAATATGGCAATCTGCCAAGTCACTTTGCACCTAGCTCTCGTTTTTTCCATCTTAGATCTGAACCGCGACATTTTCGACATCTACTGGCAGCAGATGAATTCTTAACTCCGCAATCTCTGCAGATTTTATAGAATAGTCTACGTTTCTGAGCCAGTTGCTTTTTTTCCATTTCTGTTATTGGCAAATTAAGCACCTTTAAACAACAGATGCAATATATACGTGCAAATATATTTTGTGCAATTTAATGAATTTGGCATAAGGATGTGAGAATGCTTAAAACGTTATTTAAGTTGCATTAACAGACTGATTATTGTTATATGAACATGGCTGAGCTAACCTGTGTATAGTTGGTATATAGATTGAAATTGTATAGATTTCTTGCACTGATTCTAATAATGGTCGGCGTAATGAGCCTAATCTTTGGCATCCTATCGATCTATAAAACTATGAACGCTCTTATCGTAAATATGGAAATTGCAAGCAGTAGTGAATTACAGTCCTTTTTTTATGTTGCAACACCTCAAGCAATCCTTTGGTCTATTGCATTCACAACTTTCTTTGCATCTGGAATACTCTTGGGGAGGTCTGGGTCTTCAGATCTCTCTGAATTAACATATCTCTCAAAATCATTAAAGATAGATAATGGCTCAAAAAATGAATTAGAGACATTAAATAGAAGAGAGAAGCGAAGGAATTTAGTTGATGAGAGATTATTACAGATTAAGGAAGAAGTTCTAACGGCTATTGAACGATTAGAGAGTCTGGAACAGCAAAAGAAGCTTAAGAAAAATGTTTGAAATATCTTAAACTTTTCTTTAGAAATACTGGAGGGAAAAAATACGATCGTTCAATTACCTTATGGAAAAGAAAGACAAGTTGAGATAGAGATCCAGAAAGAGAATCTAAATTTTATAGCAGAAAAGGGAACTGTCTCCACTTCAAGTGAATGCCATGATATCATACAAACAAGTATCCGAAACCCTATTGGTAGACCTCCAATAAGGTCAATGGCAAAATCCAACGATAAAATTGTCATAATAGGTGATGATGTAACAAGACCAACACCCCAGAATATCATAATTCCAATCGTACTTGATGAATTGAATTCTGCGGGAGTTCCAGACAAGAATATCCACGTAATTGTTGGTTTAGGTACTCATAGAGACATGACTAAAACTGAATTCAGATTGAAATACGGTTCAGTGGAAGATAGAGTTGAGATAACCAATCATGACTATAGTGACAATTTAGTAAATGTTGGTAGCACATCTTCAGGAATTCCAATTGAAGTAAACAAGGATGTTTATGAGGCTACTATTAAAATTGGTATAGGTAATATCGTCCCTCACTGCTATGCTGGATGGGGAGGTGGTGGGAAGATAATTCAACCTGGAGTATGTGGTGAAAAAACTACTGGTATGACACATCTGATGGGTGGCAAGGTTAAACCTTACTCGAAGATACTTGGAGAGGTTGATAATGATGTTAGGAAGGAAATTGAAGCAGCTGCAGAACTAGTTGGTCTTGATTTTATTATTAATACTGTTCTCGATAACAGAGAAAAAATCGTCAATGTAGTTTCAGGTGATCCTATCAGAGCTCTAAGGAATGGAGTCAACCATGCTAGAAAGATCTTCTGTCCCAAGATCCAAAGCTCTTCAGACATCATAGTTGTATCATGCTACCCTGCCGACATAGATTATTGGCAAACACTCAAACCTCTAACATATGCTAGCTCAGTTGCAAAGCAAGGAGGAACAATCGTATTATTATCGCCTTGCCCAGATAGAGTATCTCCGACACATTCAGATCTCCGAGAAAAAGCAAAGATTGGTTATGAAAGTGTTCTAGAATCAGTCTCTAATGGTAAATCAGAGGACTTAGTTGCAGCTGGTGCTTTATTATTACATTCACAAATTTTAGAAAAGGTAGATGTAATATGCTTTTCAGATGGACTAAGAGAAAGTGATAAAGAAGCATTAGGTTTCTCTCATGCGAGTAGTCCTCAAGAGGCCTTAGAGATGGCAAAGGCGAAGTATGACAGAATTTCAAAAGTTGGAATAATAAAGTATGGCGAGGTCCTTCCTAGCCTAAAATGAACATATTAAAAAACAGGTATGTTCTTTTAAAAATTTCACATTTTCACTAAAAAAAAGCTAATATGCGAAAGCTTTACTTAAGCTAGCTTAAGAAGATAATAATCGAGTGGATAATAATTGACTTACGGGCAAGACCCATATTATGAACCTCCAAGACAGACTGAAAGAGAAAAAGAAGGCTCCCGCAGACAGATCTATGCTTTAGTCGGCTTATTCATGGTAAGCGTTCTTGTAATAGGGGTTGTATTAGCCATTCTATCTACCGGGATTGGCGGAGAAACCTTCTTCCAGACTGTAAAGATATTTGAACATAATCCCGTAACAAAAGGCACTATCGGACAAGACATAGAGATTACAGCTAGAATAAGCGGATTCCCAGAAAACGTTACCCTCTCTTACCAAGTAATCCCCAATAATTCCACATCGGATACTTTCCGCGAAATCAAACCGGTAAACAAATTCATGCTTCTTATTACATCCGGGGGAGACACATATTCCTATACAATAACTGGAGAAGAAGTTCTAGGTGACCTGACTTATTACATATCCGCTGCAGACTCGGTTGGGAACTCAGAATCAACACAAATCTATGAAATAGAGGTTGATGACTTTCTTGTTGAAGGTATGCCCAAATTAATGAAGGTTTATGTAAATAGAGAAGCAAAAACAACATTAACTGTTAGATCCATAAATGGATTTGATAAAGGAGTTAGACTACGAGTTGTTTCTCAGGGGTTAGAGACACTACCTGGAGGAATAATCGGAGAGTTCAATCCCGCCACCGTTACACCTTCTAAAGGTGGGACTGCAACATCAGAGCTTACATTAAGAGCATCATCAGATGAATTCATTCCATCAGGTGTATACCATATATGGGTGGAAGGATTTGTCGGAACTCAAAGAGGAACTCTTTCCAGGAACTCTTCTGTGGCACGCCTAGAAATACCTGATTTCGATTTTACTATATCTCCCTCTCATCAACGTGTAGAAAGAGTTTTTCTTGGACAAGTTACATTCGAACAAATAACTCCCTACACAATTACTGTTACAATGGATGAAGGTTTTGATGCAGATTTGGATTTCAGAGTAGTTGGGCTTCCATCACAAGGAGTCAAGCACCGTTGGGTATTCCCTGAAGAAATTATCGCTGAAAGACCAGGAGTTCAGAAGGTGGAGCTGCAAGTAATCACAACACCTTCAGCGGAGCTTGGATTTTACACTCTGACCATATATGTGACGGGTGGGGGACGAGAGGAATTCGAGCAAGTGAATTTTGATATAATCACGCAAAGTCAACTACAATAGAGGAAAAAGCGGTCTCTTCTGTCTCTTTTATAAAAATACTTACACTTGACGAGAAGGAAATAATATTAACCCATTATGTTTTGAGAAAGCAGATAATAGTCTTCATAATGTTTGTTTTAAGTACCACACTTGAAACAGCTCAGGAATGATTATGTCGAAACTAATCAGTTGGAATGAATGGATTGGTTCCAGATATAACTCATATAATCAATCTTACAAATCGAATCAAATAAACCTATTAAAAAATTCTAATTCAAAAACATGTCTTATCTGCAGAGGAGGAAAACTTCTTTGTGGAAAAATTAAATGTCCAGTTATTGCAAAAGCAGAATCCCTGCTTAAATTTAAAACAACAATTGACAATCAGTCAATACAAGGATCTACTCCTCCAGCAGTGTTTGTAGGACGTATAGGTCATCCAAAGATCAACATTGGTCCAATGATCCCACCTTTCTATGGCGATACCGAGATCCTTGACACGCCAGAATTATGGATGGGGAAGGAAATTGAGGATATACTTGACTATAGATTCTCTCTAATAAGAGGAAAAAGTCGGTCGAATATCTTTGAAGCACAAAATCCGGGTAAATTACTAGGTGAACTTCAAGAACTTGCCATGGGAAAACAACCAGTTGATACTGAAGCTATCTTCAAAAAGAAGCCAAATAGAGTTCTAGCTTTAAATGAATATTCTCAACCATTTGGTCCTTCAGCTCCGCTAAAGAAATTCAAAACAACTAACATATCTGTTGATTCACGAATTGAAAAAAACTTTAATGATACAGATATGACCGCTTCCGATTCAATATATTCGCTCTATAATGCTGGAGTATTGATAACGAGAATACAACGAACTTTCAGCTTAGGAATGTTTGGACATTCAAAGAGAAGGAAACTTGTCCCGACGAGATGGGGAATAACTGCTGTAGATTCAACTATCTCTAAAAGACTTGTAAAAGAGATCAAACAATTTCAAACAATAGATGAATATCAGGTCTTCACCTTCACTAATATAGGTAATATCTATGCTGCAATATTTATCCCAGAAAGATGGAGTTTCGAATGGATAGAAGCTTGGTTCCCAAAAACTTTTTGGAATCCACTTGGGAACTCACCTGAGTTAATGGGAGATTTTGAACCTTATGAGGGCAGAAGTAAATATCCAAACGTAGGGGGATGTTATTATTCAGCGAGATTAGCACTTGCAGAGAAACTTAAGAAAGACCGTAGACAGGCTGCCGGGCTAATCCTAAGAGAAATACACCCTGAATATATATTGCCTGTAGGAGTTTGGAACGTAAGGGAGAGTATACGAAAACTTCTAAAAACTAAACCAATGAAATTTGATACGTTCAATAAAGCAATGTCCCACGCTTTAAAGGAGCTTACTATATCTGCAAATGACTGGGCTAGAAATAGTAAGATGATGAGAGAAACATTATTTCAGCAGAAGATATCTCAATACTTCAATAGAAGTAAAGATAAAATATCTTAATACTATGATTCCTTGAGAATTATCAGTATCCTAACCTTTTTATCAAAACATTAAGTCTGTCGTGTTTAAGATGGGTGTCGACTTTGGGGGATTAATTGAAAAAAGAAAGATCACCCTCGAAGATCTTCAAGGCAGATCTTTGGTTGTAGACGGATATAACGCATTATATCAATTCTTAGCTATTATAAGAGGAAAAATGGGAGAACCACTCACTGATAGAAGTGGCAGAGTTACAAGTCATCTTAGTGGATTATTTTACAGAACTGCGAATATGATGGAAAGAGGGATCAAATTAGCATATGTTTTTGACGGTCAACCCCCAGCAATGAAAGAGATCGAAATAAAACGCAGAATGAAAATTAAGGAAGATGCATTAATTCAATATGATGAAGCAATTAAAAAAGGAGCCCTTGACGAAGCAAAAAAATTTGCGCAAATGACCTCAAAATTAAAGGATGATATGGTTGAAGATGCTAAAACGCTGCTCAATTTGCTTGGTATACCGTGGATACAAGCTCCATCAGAAGGTGAAGCGCAAGCCTCTCATGTAGTGTGTAGAAATGATTCATGGGCTGTTGCGAGTCAAGATTACGATTCTTTTTTATTCGGTGCACCACGATTAGTGAGAAATCTCACTATTACTGGAAGAAGAAAGATGCCTGGAAAAAGCTTCTATGTGCAACTTGAGCCAGAGATAGTTGAGTTAAGAAGAATTATCGATGATCTCAAACTAACTAGAGAACAGCTAATAGATCTGGCAATACTCCTTGGTACAGACTATAATCCAGGAGGATTCAAAGGTGTTGGTCCAAAAACTGCTCTCAAACTCATGAGAAAACATGGGGATTTATCGAAAGCAATCGAGACTATGAAAGAAAGTCCGAATATTGATGACTTATTTAAGATTCGAGAATTATTCTTGAATCCTAAAGTAACTGATGATTATGAACTCAAATGGCGAAAACCTAATCCAGAAGCAATAGTGGCATTTCTAGTAAATGATAGAGATTTTTCTGAGGGGAGAGTAAGAAGTGCTATCGAACGAGTCTCTAGAGGTTGGGAGAAGAGTAGTAGAGCCACCCTTGACAGTTTCTTTGGAAATTAATCCATTATTTTCTTAAATTTATTCGTAATCTCTCAAGAGTAATATTCATTCTGCCTAGAAGATCTGTATTTGTGATTACTGTGTTGATTAATTTTTTTATCTCAGCACATTGATTGGCATACATTGAGGCAAGATTATCGTCTTTTGACATCTGTGCTTTAATGCATTTTTCGAAAGCTTCTTTTTCTTTTCTTTTGAGGTTGATTAACATTTCTTCAAGTTTTGATTCTTCTAATGAAATATCTTTTTGGATATCCCAAGACTCGTCTTTGAATTCGATTATGATGGGAAAGTATCTTGATGTAATCTTGCCTGTCTTTTCAAGCCTAGCAAGAATTAATTTTACACTTCGACGAGTCCATCCTAATTTCTTTGAAATTTCTTCTATGCTCAGACCTGGATTTTTAGAAATAAATTGAGTAAGTTCAATTGTTTTTGTCTTCCTTCGACTTTTTGGCATTTTTACCTTCCTAGATTATGTTGTATGTCTTTATTTCCAACCTGCCTTTCCTCTCATTGGAACAAACGCAACGCCCCCAAGTTCTTCTTTAGATATATTCCCATCAGTAAGTTTTCTGATCCTTAGGAGTTGTTGAAACTGATATATGCCGCCAACTGGGATTAAAAGTGAGCCGTTGATATCAAGTCCATCAATTAGATCTTGTGGAATCTCTGGTGCTGCGCTTGTTACAATGATAACATCATAGGGTTCATATTCCTTAATACCCAAAGATGCGTCTCTATGTAAAACATCTACTCGATCTGAATAACCACATTTTTTTACTTTATCTTGAGCAGATTTAGCTAATTCCTCAATGATTTCAGCTGACCAGACATGCCCCCAATTTTCTTTAGTTTCAGTACTTGGAGCAACAACTTCTGCGTATACGCAACTCATGTAGCCACAACCACCACCTACTTCTAATAATTTATCTCCCAGTGAAAGTTCAGCATACTCGCAAAACATCGCGGTCATATGGAGGGCACTAGTAGTCTGTCCATATCCTATTGGTATCGGAGCATCGATGTATGCTTCACCTTTTACTTCATCCGGGAGAAACTCCTCCCTAGGTACCAAGGACATGGCTCTGATGACATTTTCAGAATGTAATATGCCTCCATTAATTAGACGGTCTAATACTTTCTTTCTCAATTGGGCAAAATTATTACTGGACAACTTCAACCTTCACAACATTTCTCTATTTGTTCATAATAATAAAATAATGTTAGAAAATATTTATTGAATTATTGTAAGAATTACAATTTAATATCATATACATGAGTATTAGCTTCTTTAACAAGATATTACTGAATACGATGCACATAGAAGTGAACAAATGAAAATATTGTTATTGAATTTGAATAAAAGCAACAGTTAATGAATACTTACTATAGATTTGTACCTCAATCATTTGATAAAGCTGGCTGAGATGCATGATTCGCAGAGCTACTGAATATTTCAGTGCTCATGGCCATGATCTCATAACAGCTAAACATGAAACTACTTTTGAGTTTACTAAAGATGATTTTCTTACAAATAAAGGAGATTGCATAATTGCTGTCGGTGCCAAAGGTACTAAAGAGCTTTCTGAGGACTTTAAGAGATTAGCCTCCATTGATTCAGCAAAAATTACCATTAGAATGGAAGTTGATGGAATTAATGAAATAGCTGTTGGTCAAGGAAACAGAGAACTAAAATTTAATCATCCAACTGACATGGTGGCAAGAAGAAGCTCCTACATTTGTCCACGTACATTGATGATAAGATCAAATAAGTCAGCCTCTGATCTTGATCGTGAATTTATCAAGAGATTAAAGAATTCCAAATCAACAATAAATATTGTAATTGTGGTCGAAGCTTAATCTACCTTTAAGTCAAAGGCTAACTGCTGTTCTCTTGGGCCTATCTCTTTGACAATTCTTATAGCTTCTAAAGCAACTAATTTTCGACCTGAAAGTTTTATTTTACTTCTTATATGCTCAGATAAAATCTCTATCGAAGTTCCTTCTGATGCAAATAAATATAGATGAATGAATCCTCCTTCGGGCTTAAGAAATTGGCATGCTTGAGGTATTGCATCAAGAGACTTTTCTGGAAGGTTCATTATCACTCGATCCGCTGAAAAAGAACCATAAGGTATTTTTGTAGAATCTGCTAAGACCACTGTGATTTTATGCTGGCATTTATTGATTTTAATATTCTGTAACATGAAATTAGTAGCACACGGGTTTATATCGATCCCGTAAATTTTCTTTACATCACATGATCGAGCTATAACAATTGAAAATGGCCCAACCCCTGAAAACATGTCGACAATGATCTCACCTTTCTTAATATTAGTAGTTACTCTTTGTCGTTCTGAAGAAAGGCGTGGGCTAAAATACACTTTGAGAGGATCTAATCGAAATTTGCATCCATATTCAGTGTGCTCAGTAACTGTAGATGGACCCCCATTTAGAATTATGAAATCTCTTACTCTAAAAATATCTGAAATTGGTCCATCTTTCGCAAGAATTGTATTATAATGTGGGTTAAGCAGTTTGAAAGAATCACCGATCATTTTTCTATATTTGAATAGATCATTCGGAATTTCAAGGATGGCAATGTCTCCAATCACATCATAAGAACGAGGAAGACTAGCAAGAGCGTTTGGTGGTAATTTATTCTCTAAAACTTGAGATAAATTTTTTTTTAGGATTGTTCTTTCCTCAAACTCATAAGTGCAAAATTCTAATGAACCTATTTTAGACTTTAAAATGGTCATTTCATAATCGGACGGAAATCTGGATAAAGGTATAATTACATCATCTTTCTCGGGCATGATTTTCATATTTTTTTGTAAAATGCCCATTCTACTTACAAGAGACAATGCTCTTTGAGCTGATTTCTTCTTTACCCTAAGAGATTGTTGCCACAAGTTCCTTTAACCGTACTGGTGATAATGTGTTAAATAGCTCAGGGTGATGCCATCAAATAAAGATAGATGGCCAACGCAATTAGAAAAACTCCGCTGATTCGTTGGATCTTATCGGTCGCACCTGTTAGTCTCCTAACAAGCAAGTTTCCAGTTTTGCTAACAAGAATTGCTGTTGCTATTAATGGAATTCCCATTCCTAAAGAGAACAATATAAAAGTTAGAACACTATCCATGAAATTTCCAAATGTCAAGGAATAAAGAATTAATGAAAGGAAAATTGGGAAAGAGCATGCAAGAGCTGCTAGACCATATGTAACTCCATAAATTAACATGCCTAAAAGACCGCCTCGCTGTATTGCTTTGACCTTTAAGTAGAATTTTGGATATCCAACTCCCAGAAGCATTAGTACTCCCATAACGCCAATAATGATCACTGCGAGTAAATGGAAATAGGGGCTGGCACTCATTATTGCACTCCCTACTGTTGATGTTATTATCCCAATTATCGAGAAAACTGACAAAAGTCCGATTGTACAAATAACCCCTCCTTGAATTGCTTGTCTCGTTGTCATATTCTTACCAAGATAATATGCTATGTAACCGGGCAGCAGAGGATAGCTACATGGGGATAGAAGAACGAAAACACCACTTATCAGAGCCAATGAGTAATCTGCGAGATGCATTTTGACACAGCCTATAATATCGATCGAAGTTGATCTTGAAATAGAGTCTCCATTTATTTTTAATTACTTTTTTATTATTGTCAGAATAGTACTATTTCTTTAAATGGTTATTAGCACTAACAGTTTTTCAAGTTAAAGAAGATAATATATTCCTATATCAAATTAATCGAAAGATATGGTGAATATTGCTATAGGTGTATTTTTTGACTAAAGATAACAGAAAACATGAAATCAATAATTCCGTTGAGGATCCAGAACTAAATGACTTTGGGACAACTGGGGAAGGAATTGAAATTCTGCGAAAAGCTCTTGCTGATGAGAAGAATCGATCAAATGAATACTTGAATCAATTAAAATATTTACAAGCAGACATAGAAAATCTGCAAAAGAGCACCAAAAAAGAGCTAGATATAACCGTACAGAGGGCTAATGAATCTCTGATCTCCAACCTTTTAGTCATATTGGATGATATGGAATTGGCATTGAAATCTTCGTTAGAAACTAAAAATTGCCCTCAATTAACGTCAGGATTTAGACTTATCCTTAAGAAAATGCAACACATTTTAACAGATGAGGGTTTAGTCAGAATCGACACCTTAGAAAAACAATTTGACCCAAAATGCCATGAAGCCGCAGATCAAACCTTAAGAGATGATAAGCCTGATGGATTAATCATTGAGGAAATTAAGGCAGGTTATGTTTTTAAAGGAAAAATTCTAAGGTCGAGTCTAGTGACAATAGCAAGGAATCCCAAAGCGGTCTAGAAAAAGACTAAAAATCACCATCAGACCAAAAGAGCTAATACATCCACATCTATGAAATAAATCTGATTATTAGAAATAATCGCTTTTTCATATTGTCCAAGAATAAATCCAAAATGCTTTTCTTGAAGTGTTTACCTCCCTAATTGCTGAATATCATATATTGAAAATTCTAATCATCTGAGGTGTAACCAGTTGAGTGAATCTAAGAAGCCGAAAATAATAGGTATTGACCTAGGTACTAGTAATTCCGCTGCAGCAGTTCTGCAGGCTGGTAGACCTGTTATAATTCCAAGTGCGGAAGGAACAACAATTGGTGGGAAAGCATTTCCATCTTTTGTCGCCTTCACAAAAGATGGCGAATTATTAGTCGGTGAACCTGCAAGAAGACAAGCCGTTACCAATCCTGAAGGAACTGTAATGGCAATCAAAAGAAAGATGGGAACCGATTACAAAATCAAATTTGGAGATAAAGAATACACTCCACAGCAAATCTCCGCCTTTATTCTCCAAAAAATTAAAAGAGATTCCGAAGCCTTTCTAGGTACTCAAGTTAACAAAGCCGTCATAACTGTACCTGCCTACTTTAATGATAATCAGAGACAAGCCACAAAAGATGCAGGCTCCATAGCCGGTCTCGAAGTAGTTAGAATTATAAATGAACCTACTGCAGCCTCGCTAGCTTATGGTCTCGACAAGTCTGAGAAGGAATTGAAAATAATGGTTTTTGACTTCGGGGGTGGAACACTCGATGTAACAATAATGGAAATAGGAAGATCAAGCCCATCGGAACCACCAGTATTCGAAGTAAAAACAACTAGCGGAGATACACAACTAGGTGGAACAGACATGGATAATGCTCTCGTTGACTACTTAGTAAGCGAATTCAATCAGAGCAGTAGTATAGACATAAGTAATGATAAAGTAGCGATGCAAAGAGTGAGAGAAGCGGCTGAAAAAGCCAAAATAGAACTATCAACAACGCTTACGAGTGAGATAAACATCCCATTTCTAACACAAGGCGAGAAACATTTCGTCAAGCAATTGACAAGGGCGAAGCTTGAGGAATTAGTTAAACCAACAATCGATCGTTGCAGAGAACCGATAAACCAAGCACTCTCTGACGCCAAACTATCTCCACAAGACGTAGATAGAATAATACTGGTCGGAGGACCAACAAGGATGCCCATAGTTAGAAAATTCATAGAAGACTATGTAGGCAAACCATCTGAGAGAGGTATTGACCCTATGGAATGCGTTGCTATGGGTGCCGCAATACAAGCAGGTGTAATCTCAGGGGAAATGAAAGAATTACTACTGTTAGACGTAACTCCATTATCACTTGGTGTCGAAACCTTGGGTAGTGTATTTACCAAATTGATAGAAAGAAATACCACAATTCCTACTAAAAAAAGTCAAATCTTCTCGACGGCAGCGGATTTTCAAACAAGTGTTACCGTTCATGTATTACAGGGAGAACGGCAAATGGCTAACGATAACGTTTCGCTGGGTAAGTTCAATTTAGAAGGAATACCTCCAGCACCTAGAGGTGTCCCACAAATCGAAGTGTCATATGATATTAATGCTGATGGTATACTCAACGTTTCTGCAAAAGATATGGCTACAGGGAATCAACAAAAGATAACGATTACAGCAACAACAAAACTTTCTAAAGACGACAAAGAAAAAATGATCAATGAAGCTGAGAAATTTGCTGAACAAGATAGGATCAGAAAGGAAGAAGCTGAGACAAGAAATCAAGCCGATTCACTCATCTACACTAGTGAGAAAACCTTGAAGGATCTTGGAGATAAGATCACTAATGAACAAAAAGAAAAACTTGAAAAAGCGACTACAGAGCTAAGAACTACATTAAGTGGAAAAGAAATTTCTACGATAAAGGAAAAGATGGATGAATTATCTAAAATATTACAAGAAGTCGGAACCGCAGCATATCAAAAGGCTGCCGAAGCAGCTCAAACAAAACAACAAAGTGAGCCTCCAAAAGATGCTGAAGGAGCAAAAGAAAAAGTAGTAGATGCAGATTATAAAGTAGTAGAAGAAGACAAAAAGGAATAATCAATCCTTTTTTTAGATCTCCATTGGTGGTTTCATGCCGAATAAAGACTACTACGAGATATTGGGTATTACCAGAAACGCCACCAAGGAGGAAGTAAAAAGTACCTACCGCAAACTAGCTCTCAAATATCACCCAGATCGAAACAAATCACCTAATGCAGAAGAGAAATTCAAAGAGATCTCAGAAGCATATGCAATATTGTCAGATGATGAAAAAAGAAGAACCTACGACATGTATGGTCAAGCTGGTATTGGTGACAAGTATACTGCCGAGGATATATTCAGAGGAGTCGATTTTGAAGATATCTTTAGAGATATGGGGTTCGGTTTTGGAAGTATATTCGATACATTCTTTGGTAGAGGAAGATATAATCCCCCTCAAAGAGGTTATGATCTTCAATATGATTTGGAGATAAGTCTAGAAGAAGCATCGACAACTCTGGAAAAAGAATTAACGATCTCTAGAGTTGAAGAATGCAAAAGGTGCGACGGTAGCGGAGCAAAACCTGGTTCGAAAACAAAAGATTGCCCATTATGTCATGGGTCAGGTCAAATCAGAAGACAACAATCTGCAGGAGGTTTTTTCACAATAACCCAGGTTACAACCTGCGAACGGTGTAATGGAAAGGGGAAAATTGTGGAGGTTCCCTGCGAAGAATGTGATGGTAGTGGACAGATACGTCGTTCTCGTAAAATAACTGTTAACATTCCACGAGGAATTGACGATGGCTCAACATTAAGGCTTCGAGGAGAAGGTGATACAGGACCTGGGAGAATACCTCCTGGAGACTTGTACGTAACCGTTCATATACGTCCTCATGCAATCTTTGAAAGGCGACATGAAAATCTGCTGTGTGAAATTCCAATATCTTTTACTCAAGCTTCACTTGGTGCAAAGGTCAGTGTGCCATCTCTTGATGGGGCAATGGAGTTGAAAATCCCTCCAGGAACAAAACCTGGAACACTATTCAAGATCAGAGGCAAAGGAATGCCAAGGATGAATAGCCGCTCAAGAGGAGATGAATACGTCAAAGTCGATCTTACTGTTCCAACAGAACTGACGAAAAGACAAAAGGAACTGTTAATAGAACTAGAAAAGGAGCGATTGAAAGATAGTAAATCATAGCACCATTAAGAAAGATTTTTTTGGATTTATTCCATGGCGTAAAATTAGTTCTTGGCAATGTTTAGCATGTGGAGAATGTTGCAAGTGGTTTAAAGTACCTTTGATGGCAGATGAGCTCGTTCTAATATCGGAGCTTTATGGTACTTCTTGCTTGAAGACTGAACTTGATAAAGTCTACTTTGTTAAGAGACCTGATGGAAGATGTATTTTTCAAGTTCCAATATCTGATCGTTGGATCTGTGGGATCCAAAAGAATAAGCCTATGGTTTGTCGGGTTTGGCCTTTCATTGTAATGACCAATCCTGAATATGGATATCCTGAATCGGCTTTGTTCATTAATAATCGTTCCAATTATTATATCTATATTGATAGTAAATGTAAAGGGATTGGGTGCCACGGAAAAAATAAAATTGACAAAGACCTTCTTTTAGAGATCGTTCAAATTAGTATGAGAACAAAGAAAACTCAATCATACTCAACTTGTGGATTGGATAACCATCATAGTAAATATGAAATTGTTCAACCTAACCTTTTCTCGACAAAAACCACGCTTAAAATAAGATCTTGACTATTACTCTGTCTGGGGAAGAGGTCTAACTCCAAGCGTCACTTCAATATCTACGATCTGTCCATCTCTAATAACTCTTAGAATAATTTTGTCTCCAGGTTCTGTACGATATTCCAAATATGCCAAAAGATCTTCAAGTTTTCTCACCGTCTTATTCTCTATATGGGTAATTACATCGCCTCCCAAAGTCATATTACGACCATCAACAACTTCAGTTGTATTCCCGCTTCGAATACCTGCTCTTTCAGCAGGGCTATCTTCGACAACAGAAATTACTAAAAATCCTCTCGACTCTGGTAAATCCATTTTTTCAGCAATTGAAGGTGTCACATCGCTTCCAGCAATCCCCACCCAAGAATGATCATAACGTCCCTTTTCTATCAATGAAGGAACAACTTTCTGAATCAGAACTGAAGGGATAGCAAATCCTACACCCGAGAACATTCCAGTTTCTGATTGAATAGCCGTATTAACGCCTACAATTTCTGCAAGACTATTGAGCAATGGCCCTCCACTATTTCCTGGATTAATAGCGGCATCAACCTGTATTACCCCAACAACAGAGTAACCACCTGAAGTAGGAAGTGTTCTTCCAATCTGGCTTACAACACCTTTTGTCAGAGACCAACTCAAACCAAATGGAGCCCCGACAGCATATATTGTGTCTCCCACTAAAAGCTCAGATGAATTGCCAAGAGTGACTTGTTTGAGTCTCTCTTGAGAAGTCTCAACCTTAAGGACGGCTAGATCAGAATACGGATCAACTCCAATTAACTCTGCTTTAACAGTCTCGCCATCAAGAAAAGTTACTTCTATGATTTCTGCTTCCTCAATGACATGATTGTTTGTTATGATATTGCCTTTTTTATCATATATGAAACCACTTCCACTGGCTGCGGGTTCAAGACCATCTAATCCCATCTGTTTATTCAATATTTGTACAACCGACTTTTCTGTGAGAGAATAGACTTTTTGGTCTCTTATTCCATCGCTTCCAGATCCGCCAATGAGCTCAATACGTGATTGGAGTTCTGTCATTCTTTCTCGAAGATCAGAAAGCTCACTCTGAGTCTGGACATAAACAAGTGTAGATAAACCTGCAAGAACCAGTAATACAATAAGAGATGTTGCTGCTATATATAATGGAACTCTACTCGTGCTAGAATCACTCATGTGAAGGCGCCACTCCAAAATGACGCTCTCCCTTTCTTAAAGATTTTTACTTGAAGGATTAGCTACCTATAATTATATGCGCGCGCATGTAATTTAGATAATGCCCAAGATAATTCTCTATTTAGATGAAAACTATGTTGAAATGAAGATACATCAATACAATAAAAGAGAGTCAAATTGGAGTTCGTAACCGTACAAATGTCCTTAAAGACGAGATCATTGAATTCGATGATAGGTGGTATAATGTTTTTTGAGAGCTATAATTGCTGAGTGCAAACTACCAAAAAATATTTCTCGTGTAAAAGAGCTCTCCATCATGGCAGAGAATATAGGATATACAGTTGTAAAAACTCTAACTCAGAAAAGATATAGTGCTCATCATAGTACCTGCATTGGTGGCGGCAAACTAGAAGAGCTAAAGAAATTAGTAGATCAAGAGAAAGCTGATATCGTCATATTTACAAATACCCTTCCAAGCAGTCAAGTATTCAAAATTCAAAAAAGAATTGGGGACATAAAAGTAATCGATAGAAATCTGTTGATTCTCGAAGTTTTCAGTAGAAGAGCTATGACAAAAGAGGCGAAACTACAGATAGAACTCGCTAAGCTTAGATATACATTCTCTTGGGGTCGAGAATTCATAAAGATGAAGGGCATTATAGGAGAACAAGTGGGGTGGAGCGGACCAGGAGATTACCCTTTTAACGAATACGAAAGAGCGGCTAGGAGACGAATACGAAAAATCAAAATGAATTTGCGCAACGTACAATCAAAGAAAACTGCGTTGAGAAAAAGACGAAGAGAACTAGGTTTCCCAATAGTTGCTTTAACTGGCTACACTCAAAGCGGAAAGACCACCTTTTTTAACAGACTCACATCAGAATCAAAAGACGTTGGATTAGGGCATTTTACAACTCTTACTTCATATTCTCGACTTGTAAGATGGAAAGGCTCTGAATTCATGCTTGTTGATTCTATAGGTCTCATAGAGGAGATGCATCCGATGATTATAGAAGCATTCTTTGTAACACTTGATGAGATAACAAACGCCGATCTAATCCTGTTATTTGTTGATGCAAGTGAACCGATAAACATCTTAAAGAGAAAACTCTCTTCGATTGAAAGTATCACAAGAAAAATTGAAATGCCATCCAAAGTAATAATTTGTGCCAATAAAATAGATCTAATCGATTCTGAAACATTGGATATCGCAACTAAACTTCTCAACAATATTATGCCAGGGCGTGATGTATATCCAATATGCGCTAAGACGGGTGAAAAAATCACTTCTGTCATTAACGATATTTTAAAACAACTGGATTTGATACATCCAATGGTACGTACGTGAGGATGCAAATAGGTGATTATGATTTCTGGTTGTTTATAATATGGAGTATTAAAATTTGGTAAATCTAATTGTGACTTCGTCCATTTTAGTTACCATCTTTTGAAATAACACTTTGATGATAAAGAAAAAAAGGTAGGTAAATGGATTCTTAAAGATATGCCGGAAACGGCAGATCCACAAGATCCATTTTGAAATCTTTACTGACTTCTGATTGTTGTCTGTAGTAAATTCTGGGTTTATCTTTGTCTGTTGGCCATTCATATCTTGTGCCAGGTCTCATTATGCAAACTTTGAAAGGGGCAAATTTCTTATTCGCTATCATTTCTAGATCGGTCGGGTCACCTTCGACTATTCCCCAGTTCTCATAATGCATTGGAATACACACTTTTGCTTTTAGACACTTTGCTGCTCGATATGCGTCATATGGATTCATTTTATCAGTCATTCCATCTGGATTGTCTCCGAATGTTATCAGAGCTACATCTATCTGATGTTCCAGACCATGTTTGAAGAACATGTTTGAGTAGTGTGAATCGCCTGCATCGTATACTGTTCCAGCTGGAGTTTTAATAATGTAATTAACTGCTTTCTCATCCATACTTTTGGCGAATTCTTCCATAGTCATCTTTTTCAAATCTTTTTGTTCAGTTATTAAGACTGTCCTGTCGAAGGATTCAACAGCGTGTATCTCTGTGTCCTTGATCTTTACAACATCGCCTGGTCTAACTACTTCAATTCTATCCTCTGGAACTTTCCATCTTTTGAAGATCTTACCACATTCTGGAGGTCCAATAAATTTGCATTTAGTGTTTTGCAGTAATGGTTTAATTGTGAAGAAATCACAGTGGTCAGTGTGTATATGAGTTGAAATGTATGCATCACACTCTTTGATCTCCCACGGATCAAGTACATGTGGAACACATCTAATCCAACACATCTGCTGCGCTCCAGTCATTCGAACTACGCCTGAATATTTTGATAGGTCGTTGTATTCGAGGCATCCTCCAGAGCCACTATATTGATCTATACAAAGATTTGCGCCACCCTCGCTCTTCATCCACCAAGAGGCTCCTCCAAGCCACCAAACTATCAATGTATTAGGTTTGGGCTTAGTGCCCTCTATCTCTTTATTTAGTATGGTTCCCCATTCAGGGAAGACATCCTTTAGCCATTTGTCTCGATCTATCTCTTTGTCAGGTCCTAGGTTAAGTCCACCATCTCCGACGCCTTTTACACTTTTTGACATTTTGACTATTCCTCGTTAGGGAAGATACGATGATGGCGAATTTATATGGTTTTCGTCATACGGAATTTTCTGAATAATTAAATGCTTTCTTGATAAACACTATGTAAATATTTTTGAGTTCATAAATTGTTCCATCAGAAAATCCAATCAGATTCTACGACTATCAAAGGAAATTGATGGCTTTGCTATTTCTTCAAAAGAAATCTATATGTATTCGGTCTTCTTTCACCAATTCTTTTCTCTCTCAATTCTGCAGCTGCTTTCAAATTAACATCGGCGATCAGGACTTCCTGAGATTCGCCTCCAACAGCTACTGCCTTTGTAATGGTAATGTCAGATTGGTTGTCATATTGTAGGTCGACGATTTTGCTATGGCCTGAATATTTAGGTGGCCAAATCAAATTTGCGCCTATTAGAGGAAAACGGTTTTCAAGACATCTTGCAGATAGATACAAATGCCAAGGTTCTATTCCTGTTTCGATGATTTTGGAAGGAACAAATATCATATCCGCTCCTTTTAGAGCAAGTATTCGAGCGACCTCTGGAAAAACCAAGTCATAACATATTATCACGCCAAACTTGACATCTCCAACATTAAATATTCGGTAATCTGATCCAGGTTTAGCTCTGTCTTTTTCTTTACCAAAAAGGTGTATCTTTTCTTGTCTTCCAATCAATTGACCTTGTGGATTAACAACGGGAGCAGTCACGAAAATTCCATCTGAAAGTCTCTCGTAAAAACCTCCTGCGATTATTGTGATATTGTATTTACGTGCCTGTTTTTTCATCAATTCTAATATGTTCAGGACAGACTCTTCTGTCTCTTGAGAAAGGTAATGTTCAGGGAAGCAAAGGAATTTGGCTCCATTTGACACTGCCCTATCTGTTAATTCCTCAATTATTCCATAAAAAACGCTCTCATTATCTGACAACTGTCCTACTTGTATTACTGCAACCCTCAGTAGCCTACCGCCCCTTAAGATCCATAAAATTGATCATATAACCAAATATTTTTCGAGCAAAATCTTGTTTAGTCATCCGTGGTATGAGAGTGATTTTTCCTTTACGATCAATAATGTATCCTTCATTAGTATCCGAGCCAAAACCAGCACCTTCAATACCAACATGATTAGCAACGACTAAATCAGCTCTTGATGATCTCATAACTTCCTTAGCTTTTTCAATTAATTTCGAGTCAGACAATCCATATTCTGCTTTAAACACGATCAAGCTGGTTTTTGGACTTAATTTCTTAACAAAATTCACAATTTTTGAAGTAGCCTCAAACTCGATTGTTAATTTCTTATTATCTCTGGTAGGGATCTTTATTTTATGTGACTCTAAAGGTCTGAAATCAGATACAGCAGCACAACCAACAAATACATCGTATTTGGTTTGTGCAAGTTCCTTCTTCACTACCTTGAGCATTTCCTTGGATGTCTCAGTCCTAATAGCTCTTATTCCTTGAGGGATTTTCTCATGAATCACGCCCGCTATGAGAGTTGAGTCTGCGCCTCTTCTCGAAGCCTCTAATGCTACAGCAATACCCATCTTACCTGAACTCTTGTTTGTTATTATTCGCACAGGATCCAAGTACTCAATAGTTGGTCCTGCTGAAATTAGAATTTTTATTCCTTTTAGCTGTCTTAGGTATAATCTCCTTATTACTGTCTCAACAATCCTTGAGGTGGAGGCCATCTTAGCTTTTCCTTCGACAATTTCAGGCTCTAATGTTTGAACGCCAAGTTTCTTCAATTTGTTGATGTTCTCCAGAACTATTGGATGTTTAAACATGGAGTAGTGCATTGCCGGAGCTATGAGTATGGGTATTCCAGATCCTAAGGCGGTTGTGGCTATTGTAGTTACTGTTGTGTCGTCGATCCCTGAGGCGATCTTACCTATTGTATTTGCTGTTGCTGGAGCTATGATCACAATATCTACTTTTCCAACCCAATCACCAGCGAGGTGTATATGCTCGGTGTTTCCAGTTAATTCTGTTATCACTTTATTTCCAGTTGCCCATTCCATAAGTTTTGGTCCGATAAGTTCGCAAGCTGATTTTGATAGAACAGAATATACTTCTGCGCCTCTCCTCATGAGCTCTCTAGCAATTTCTGATGCTTCTATAGCCGCAACGCTTCCAGTAACACATAATGCAATTTTCTTATCAAGAAGTTCTTTTCCTAAACTCCCGGTTATATCCTTTAATGGATTGTGTGACAGCTTACACATCCCATTAGATCAATTAGACATCCATCTTGATAATTATGTTCCTAGCTAATTTCACTGGCTGAATAGTCACCAAGAATCTATATATGAGCGCGCGCTATGCAAGGAATCATATGATTGATCAATGTATAAACCGATCAGTGGGTCCGAATATTCGAAGGAACATTAATTCCACAAAATCTAATAATGTGTGTGGATTGCTAAGGGGCATCCAATATGTATCTTCAGAGTTTATTTTTTAATTGGATAAGGTCTAAAGACGCATTTCTGATCCTATTTGTACTTCCAATTATTGTTCTATTCATAATTGATTCAAATCACTTTATTTTGGGATGGAATGAAGGTGCTGGTGGAGGTTTTCTATTTGCCTTCGTATTTCTCATTCTCGAATGGTATGATGCAAGAAAACTTCTGAAATTCAATCTAACTATTGGAAGATGTTTAGGAATAATTGCCTCTGTATTAATTATTGCTGGCTACTTCTTCGCAATCTATTCGGCAGGTCATACTGAATTACTATCTGAATTTGGAGCAATATTCGGATACACAACTTTACCTCAAATTCTGAGTTGGACCAGACTGTGGGATTATATAATTTATGCGATATATATCGCGTCATTAATTTTCTTGGCGTTTGGTATTAGAAAGATCATACATTTTCCTACTCCAATTGTTTTCCTATTAGGAATGGCTTTTATTCTTCTATTAGATGCGACTTTTCCTTACGGTTCAATGCAATCCCTTCAGGTTCTTATGCAACCAATACTTGCCATAACCGTTCTACTTCTCACAGCTGCAAATGTCCGAGTCGAATTAGTTGGCTCTGATAATCTTGCAGTTTGGGGTCAGAAGGGATTTCTATTGATAAACATGTATTGGCAATGTGCAGGAATCTTGAGTATGACGATATATCTGCTAGTGATCCTCATACTGATGATCAAACTGCATACTTCTTTGACTAGAAAACTCATCTATGCAGCCTTTGGTGCTTTAGGAACATTTTTTGTTAACATAATTAGAATATTTCTAATAATCTATTATGGAGCATTCATTGATGTAAATCTGCGAATGTTTCATGAATCGATAGGAGAGGTTCTATTTACTATATGGATTGTCATTTACCTGTTGATAGTTACAACTATAGAGGCTCGCAGAGCAAGAAATATCAAATCCCCAGTTGTAATCCAGTCGCTGGAAAGTTATGCTAGATAGGATTTATTTTATAACCTCTTTCTTAATTATGGCATAATTAACATCATTTAGATGAAAGGGCAACTAGGCCTGCTTGTGCAACCTCTCTGTCTTGTTCAGCAGTTCCGGAACTGCAGCCGACTCCTCCTACAAATTCCCCTTTGATTAATATCGGTAAACCGCCACCAAAAATAGTAAATCTCCCCTGATTACTGACATGTATCCCAAAAGCGGGTTTTCCTGGAGCCGCTACTTCAGCATACTCATGGGTGCCTTTTCTGCTCCCGGCTGCTGTAAATGCCTTATTTATGGCTATGTCAATGCTTGTGATCTTTGCGCCATCCATCTTTTCAAATGCGATTAAGTTACATCCTTCGTCAACGATAGCGATGCTCATAGGGACACCTATCTCTTTTGCCTTGGTTTCAGATGCTGCCAGAACTATTTTTGCGCCTTCTAGTGTTAATTTAATTGAATCTTTGCATATCTTGATTTCATCTACCAATTTACATCATAGTATCGTAAACATCCAAAGAGATAAAGCATTAACGTCCTATCTACAATGAAATGTTTCCGTATTTTTCCTGACCAAATAAACATATAAAGAGGGTTTATATCTATACGCTACTCCGAATTGGTGTAAACCTGAATCAATCTTATTACAATGAGTAAGAGAAGGAGTTCAAACAAATATTGAATATAAAAACATTCATTGTAGGCATTCGTAGAGGTCGTTATTCTTGGAATTATCATCCATAAAACAACAAGATAATGCCATAAGATTCATTCTGAGCGGAGTAACATCTGCTTTTGCAAATGCAATGAGGCGGATTATGATTGCAGAAGTTCCAACTATGGCTATCGATGATGTGATAATAATCGAGAATACTTCGGCCCTTTTCGATGAATTCCTAGCGCATAGATTTGGGCTTATCCCTCTAACTACGGATCTTGATTCCTATATTCTTCCAGAGAAATGTGATTGTAATAGTGAACTAGGCTGTAACAGATGTAGAGCTTCCTTCACAATGGAAATTGAGGCTAAAGATGAAGCGATTATTGTTTATTCAGGTGATCTAAAACCTGACAATCCACTTGTAACTCCGGTCAACAATAGAATCCCAATAGTGAAGTTAGCTGCTGGACAGAAACTAAGATTAGAAGCTTATGCGAGGCTTGGGCGTGGACAGGAACATGCAAAATGGCAACCTGTTTCTGTTTGCACATACAAATATCTACCAAAAATTTCTATTGATATGAAGAAATGCGATAGTTGCGGTAAATGTGTAAAATTTTGTCCAAAATGTATACTCGAAATAAAAGATGACCGACTAGTGGTCAAAGATGTAGAAGAATGTACTCTCTGTACACAGTGTATAAAAAATTGTCCAAAGAAATCATGTCCAATAAAGGTCGAATGGAGTGAAAAAGATTTCATCTTCAACATCGAATCTAATGGTGCATTGCCAATAACCAAGATAGTGGAGCAAGCTGCAATCCAAATTGGGGAAAAAGCATCTGAATTATCAAGTTTAATTAAGAATTTGGAGTGAATAGAATACGACTAATAAAACTAATCCGGGATTAATCGAGCTAGAAAAGTCTCTTCACAAGACATCAAGGGAAGAGCAGGCGCCAATATGGTTGGCTCTATCTAAAGCACTTAGAAAAACTAGGAAGAATATGGCAGAAGTAAACGTGGGAAGAATAGCAAGATACACGAAAGAAGGGGAAACTGTTGCTGTTCCAGGTAAAGTATTGGGAACTGGAACGATTGAACATAAAATAACGGTTGCTGCTGTGGATTTTTCCAAAGAAGCAAAGGATAAGATATTGAATGCAGGCGGCAAATGTCTGACAATTGATGATTTGTTAAAAACGAACCCTAAAGGTACCAAAATAAAATTGATGAGGTGACAGAATAACGAACAATAAATCGGTAATCATAGATGCTTCCAACTTAATATTTGGTCGAATTCTTAGTTATGCTGCGAAACAGGCTTTGGAGGGCCAAGAAGTAATAATACTAAACATTTCTAAAGCTGTAATATCTGGAGATAAAAAGAGTACCATAGCCCGTGCTAAGGTTAAATTAACGACTCGGACGCTAGCATCTCAAGACAAAGGTCCAACACATCCTCGTAGGCCAGATACTTATGCAAAACGTGCATTGAGAGGTATGTTGCCTTATAAGATTCCAAAAGGAAAGAGCGCCTATAAAAGAGTGAAAATCTATACCGATATCCCTGAAGAATATTCTGATAAAAAATATCAAAAAATCTCTACGGCAGATGCGTCGAAACTAAAATGTCGCTATATGCTATTAGAGGATCTCGCGAAAGAAATAGGAGGAGTATGAATTGAGTGAAAAGAAAAAAGTTATGATCATAAGTGGAAAAAGAAAAACTGCTGTAGCAAAGGCTGTATTAAGAAGTGGTGCTGGAAAAATAACTTTCAATAATTATCCCTTAAATCTAGTTAATCCCGAAACTGCCAGAATGAAACTTATGGAACCTCTAATTGTGGCAGGAGAGAAAGCAAAAAATATTGATATCAACATAAAAGCTCAAGGAGGCGGAGTTATAAGTCAAGCAGAGGCCGCTAGAGTAGCGATCGCACGAGGCCTAATTAAATGGACGAAGAGTGCACAGCTGAAACGTGCGCTAAGAAACCAAGATAGAGCTATGTTAGCAGGTGACCCTAGACGTGCAGAATCAAAAAAGTTTGGGGGCCCTGGGGCAAGAAGAAGAAAACAAAAATCATATCGATAGACTCAATCAAGATTCTTACTAAAAAAATGTTTAGATGAAATATTATGATAATACCCGTTAGATGTTTCACTTGCGGTAATGTAATTGCTGATAGGTGGGAGGAATACTCAAATCGAGTCAAGGCTGGAGAGCACCCAAAAGAAATCTTGGATGAGCTGGGAATTTCAAGATACTGTTGTAGAAGGATGTTCATATCACATGTTGATGTGATCGATGATATTCTGAAGTATTACGAAGCGACGGCCAGAAAGTCCCACAATGTTTGAGGTATAAAGGTGGACAATTCCCAAATAACCCAGGTTAAAGCAAGGAAGATTTTCGACAGCAGAGGAAAAGAAGCCATAGAGATAGATGTCATAGCGTCTCATGTTTTAGGAAGATCTTCATCTCCTTCAGGTGCTAGTACAGGACGTTGGGAAGTAAGATCCTATCCAGATGGTGGAGTTAAAGAAGCAATAAGATTCGTCGAAGACATTGTTTCTCCAAAAATCGTTGGAATCGAACTTGACGTTAAGCAAATTGATCTGGCGGTTCATGAGATCGATAAATCTACGGATTTCAGTAGACTAGGTGGAAATACTGCATATGCGATATCCTTGGCGACAGCTATCGCAGGAGCAAATTCAAGAGGAGTTCCACTTTTCAGTTATTTATCAGAATCTAATCAATCAGAGATTCCATACCCCCTTGGTAATGTTATAGGTGGAGGTATGCATGCTCGTGGGGGAAAGACAGACATCCAAGAATTCTTAGTTCTACCAACTAAATCGGAAACTTTTGCTTCAGCTGCAGAAGCTAATATGAGTGTTCATAGGAAGGTGGCTGATCTTCTTGAAAAGAAAGGAGGTGATGTATCTGGTAGAGGTGATGAAGGTGCATGGGTTGTACCACTAGAAACAGAACAGGCGTTAGAAATATTGTCTGAAGCTTGCAGCCAGGTTTCTGATGAAACTGGAGTGAAACTAAGAATCGGCCTTGATATGGCAGCCTCAACCCTCTGGGATGAGCAAGAGAAAGCCTACCTCTATCAAAGAGATAAAAGGAAAATTCATGAAAACGATCAAATCGATTTTGTGATTGAACTTACAAACAAATTTCATTTAGGGTATGTTGAAGATCCTGTTCATGAGGAATCATTTGATGCCTTTTCTGAGATAACCGCCAAAATAAGTAATACTCTAATCTGTGGTGATGATCTATTCACCACCAACGTTGAAAGGATCAAAAGGGGTATAAAAGAAAAGGCAGGAAATGCAGTGATAATAAAGCCAAATCAGATTGGAACCCTCACTGATGCGACACAAGCAGCGAAAATTTCTAAACAAGCAAATTATATTCCTGTGGTCTCTCATAGGTCAGGAGAGAGCTGTGGCTCCGAGATCTCACATCTGGCAATAGCGCTAACAGCTCCTGTAATAAAACTTGGAGTATTAGGTGGAGAAAGAATGGCAAAGATCAATGAATTGATAAGGATCGAAGAAATACTCGGTGAAGAAGCTAAAATGGGCAAAATAGGAATCTAGGTGATATAATGAGCACTATAGAAAGAGAGGAAATGCCAAAGGCAGAGAACCTTCTACAACCTCTAGAAGAGTTACTTGCAGCAGGCCTTCACATCGGAACGAGAGTGAAGACAGGTGATATGGAGAAACACATATTCCGGGTCAGACCAGATGGTCTTTTCATACTTAACATTGGCAAAACAGATGAAAGGATTAGATTAGCAGCGAAGTTTATCAGCAGATTTGATCCTTCGAGGGTTGTTGTGGTATCTTCAAGACTTTATGGTAGAACTCCAGTAGAAAAATTCTGTGAGTTGACCAGAAGTCTAGCTATAGTTGGACGGTTTATGCCCGGAATCATTTCGAATCCTCTTCAACCAAGACATACTGAACCACAACTTGTCATCGTAACAGATCCAAGAGCTGATTTTCAAGCGATCAAAGAATCCTCAGTAGCTGGAGTTCCTGTAGTCGGACTTTGTGATACCGATAATTCACTGAGTGGTGTTGATCTTGCTATTCCTGTAAATAACAAAGGTAGAAAAGCTCTCGCAATGGTCTTCTGGCTTCTTGCAAGACAAGTCCTTAGGGAAAGGGGCGAGATATCTTCAGATAGTGACATTTCTCCAACAGTCGACGATTTTGAAACAAAGCTCACAGCTATAACTCCAAAATATGGGTCTGAAGATTGAAAATTCGGAAGCCAGCCCAAGCCGGTATGTTCTATGCGGGATCGGCGGCTTCACTAAAAAGAGAATTAGAAAACTGTTTCAAGCACAAGCTTGGTCCAGGAAAATTACCTAATGGTGAATCAATCTCTCAGAATAGAATCGTGACTTTGGTTTGTCCACATGCTGGATACATGTATTCTGGTCCTGTTGCTGCAACAAGCTATTATGAGCTAGCAGGTTATAAAAAACCTGATAATATCGTAATCATTGGGCCCAATCATACGGGAATGGGAAGTGCTATTTCCTTGATGAATCGAGGCAAATGGTCTACGCCATTAGGTGAAATTCAAATAAATACTGGTTTGGCAGACTCAATAATTGAAAATTCAGAAATTGTAGATGTGGAGGAAGAAGCTCACATTTACGAGCATTCAATTGAAGTACAACTGCCATTCCTCCAATATCTATACAGGAATAATTTCTCATTTGTACCGATTTGTATGATGATGCAAGACCTCGAAACAAGTCGAGAATTAGGTGAAGCAATTCATAAAGCCTCAAATGGGGTATCCACTATTATAATTGCATCAACTGATATGACTCATTATGAGCCACATAATGTGGCAACTAAGAAAGATATGAATGCTATTCGTGCAATAGAAAATCTGGATGAAAATAAACTTGATGAGGTTGTTCAGTCCAATTCTATCTCCATGTGTGGAATTGGACCTGTAATATCTTCAATAGTCTATTCAAAAAAAGTTGGGGCGACTAAAGCCACACTCTTATCATACAAGACTAGTGGCGATATCTCAGGAGATCTATCGTCTGTAGTTGGATATGCAGCTATTTCTGTTAAAGTATGACTTTTTAATTGCGAGAGATTCTCAATTGATAACTGCTACTGCTCCTGCCAAAGTTATTTTGACGGGAGAACATTTTGTCGTACATGGTCAACCAGCTCTAGCTGCGGCAATTGATATTTATTCAAAAGTTACTGTCAGATCAAATATACCAAAAATTATTGAGATATCGTCTTCAGCTCTGGGGATTACAAGTAAATTTTCAATAAAACAATTAGAAAAAAAATCAAATCAGATATCTAATGACGGAGTCATGGACCCGTTAAAGCGTATTGTAGAAAAAATTTTGCAGATGGCGGGGGAAATTGATCATGGTCTAAAAATTCAAATAGATTCAAAAATTCCTGTAGGAGTCGGTCTAGGATCTTCAGCGTCAACTGCCGTTTCCACAACTATGGCAGTTGCTCGATATCTAAATCTCGAATTAGAAAAGAATGATATATTTGAGATAGCCTCAATCCAAGAAAAGTTAATTCATAAAAAGCCTTCAGGTATAGATTGCACTACAGCAACTTATGGTGGAGTTATTTTTTTTAAAATAGACAAAGTTCCTGAATATCTTCAACCAAACAACAGTATCAATATTGTGATAGGCGATACAAGAAGTAAAAGATCCACTGGAGATCTAGTTACTAAGGTAACTCAACGTGTAAATCTAGGTAACGGAGAAATTAGTCGAATAAGCAAATCTGTCGGGAAACTGACTATGGAGGCGATAAAATCTTACAGGGAAGGCGACTTTGATAATCTAGGTAAGTTAATGAATAAAAACCAAAAATTCCTCCAAGAAATTGGTGTATCAACTGTCCAACTTGATCGATTAGTGAATATCGCACAACAGGCAGGAGCATTGGGGGCAAAATTAACTGGCGCTGGAGGGGGAGGATGTATGATAGCTCTATGTCGACCCGACAATAAATACAAAGTCGCTAATGCTATAGAAAATGCAGGTGGTAGATCCTATATTGTTTCAATTGATAATACAGGTGTAAAAAGTGAAAATCTTTCTACATAAACGTAAATATCTGTTCTCCAAAATGAGTTCAAATTTAATATTGGCTTAGCTTGGGAAGATAAGTGAATGAAAATCGAGAAGAGAAAAAAAGATCATTTGGAAATATCTATCAAAGAAAGTGTCATTTCAGATACTAGTGCAGGATTCGAAGATATTACTTTGATCCATCAAACACTTTCAGAACTTGATTTGTCTGATATAAATACCTCACTTAGAATCTTTGAACGCATGCTTGAGGTGCCACTAATAATCGAGTCAATGACAGGAGGCACCGCTAAGGCAATTAAGGTAAACAAGATGCTCGCCTTGTGTGCTGAACAATATGGTTTGGGAATAGGTGTTGGAAGTCAGAGAGCAGCCATACAAAATCCAAACTTGAAAAACACTTATCGTGTGGTTAGAGATTTCGCTCCCAACGCTTTGGTTTTCGCTAATATTGGTTGTCCACAGCTTTCAAAGAATTATGGTGTTGAAGAAGCAAAGATGGCTATAGAAATGATAGAGGCAGATGCTTTGATGATACATTCCAATCCACTTCAGGAATCAGTACAGTTCGAAGGTGAACCAAATTTTAATGGGGTACTTTTAAAAATTCAAGAAATATGTTCCAATTTGGAAATCCCAATAGTCATTAAGGAGACAGGATCTGGAATTTCTGCGGAGATGGCCCGACTCATAGAGAAAGCAGGTGTAAAAGGTATCGATGTTGCAGGACTAGGTGGAACCAGTTGGTCTCTAGTAGAATATTTCAGAGCTATAAAAGCAGGGAGAACAATCCAACAGAGATTAGGAAATACTTTCAGAAATTGGGGAATACCTACTTGTGTAAGCCTTGTAGAGGCAACAAAAAAAACTAATCTAATAGTGATTTCATCAGGAGGCTTGAGGACTGGACTCGACATAGCCAAATCAATAGCGCTTGGAGCTTCAGCTGGAGGGATGGCATTGCCTATACTAAAGGCGGCTACTCAAGGCTACAAATTTCTTAACGAAATGGTGGATGCTCTAATTCAAGAATTGAGATTAAGCATGTTTCTTGTAGGTGCCAAGGATGTTAATATGCTGCGAAAAGTGCCCTTGATAGTTAAAGGTGATACAGCCAATTGGCTGAATGAAAGAGGATATTCTACTAAAGAATATGCACAAAGAACACTTTGGTAGATTTATCATAAAATGATTAAATTGGAGATTATTAGTTTTTTATTAATTAACCGATAATAGATCATGTTTATGGGCGTATGAGTCATGAAAAAAAGTTCTCAGCTATCAGGCTTCTACAAACTCTCTCTAAATGAACGGATTAATGTTCTAAAGGATTTTGCTTCTCTAAATGATGAAGAAGTTAAGGCTCTTCAGACAACAGGTTCATTAAATGCCGAACTTGCAGATCGAATGATAGAGAACGTTATAGGTGTTATGCCAGTTACTTTAGGAATTGCAACTAATTTTCTTATCAATGGAAAAGACTATCTCATCCCAATGGCGATTGAGGAACCTTCAGTTGTTGCTGCTGCCAGCAATGCAGCAAAAATGGCAAGAACGAAAGGAGGATTTACTGCTAGCTGCACAGATCCAATTATGATAGGTCAAATACAGGTACTAAATGTTCAAGATCCATATGGCGCGAGAATGTCAATAATCTCCAATAAAGAGAAGATTTTGAGAAAGGCGAACGAACAGGATCCGGTCCTAGTATCAAAGGGTGGAGGAGCTAAAGACGTACGATGTAAGGTTCTGAAAACGATCGTTGGTAATATGGTGATTATTGAGTTGCTTGTAGATTGTAGAGATGCAATGGGAGCGAATGCGGTAAATACAATGGCTGAAGCCGTAGCCCCTACCATTGAAGAAATCACAGGAGGAGAAGTACGCCTTAGAATAATTTCAAATCTGGCCACTGAAAGACTTGCTAGAGTAAAAGCGACTTTTTCTAAAACAGCTATTGGAGGAGAAGCGGTAGTAGATGGAATAGTTGAAGCTTACCACTTTGCACTTGCAGATCAATATCGCTGTGCAACTCATAATAAGGGAATAATGAATGGTATAACAGCGGTTGTTTTGGCCACGGGTAACGATACAAGGGCCGTTGAAGCTGGGGCTCATGCCTACGCAGCAATTCAAGGAAGCTATTTGCCTCTTAGTACTTGGGAAAAAAATGAGGCAGGTGATCTTGTTGGAACAATCGAGCTTCCTATGGCAGTTGGACTTATAGGTGGTGCGACAGCCACACATCCAATAGCGAAAATCTCAGTAAAAATTCTCGGTGTTAGTGCCGCGATAGAACTTGCTCAAATCATAGCCTCTGTTGGACTTGCTCAAAATTTTGCAGCGCTAAGAGCTTTAGCGACTGAGGGCATTCAAAGAGGTCATATGACACTACATGCCAGAAATGTTGCAACTATGGCTGGAGCTGAAGGTGATATGATAGATAAGGTAGCCGCTATAATGGTTAAAGAAAGAAAAGTTAGAATGGATCGTGCAAAAGAAATCGTTGAAGAGATTGGTCAAAAGTCTAATTAGCACTTGAGCCAAATATTCTTTTCAGACAGTTATTTAATGTAAATACTTCCGGCGATGAAAGCTAGAAGACCAAAAAACATCCATATCAACACTTTTCTCTTGGTCTGTTCTGCATATTCCATGTCATATTTCCTTGTTAAAAATATACTTGAGCTAACAAATCCAATGTCAGACACTAGAACAAATGGAATGTAAGCCATACTGACCATCCCAAGAATTGGTGGCACAAAACTAACTCCAACTGCAATAATGTACAACATCGCTGCAACAATAGATGCTTTCCTTGGTCCATGCATAACAGCAATTGTCTTGATTTTTTTTTCGCGATCACCATCTAAATCCATTATACCTTTAGTCACTTCTCTGCCTAGATTTGAGATGAACGCCATTAATGAAAAAACCACCAAGAGATATGTTACTCTACCGACGGCAACACCTCCAAAAATAAATGGTAATCCAATGCATATACTAACCAAAATGTTTCCGAAGAATCCTGTTTTTTTTCCTTTTGTATTATAATATAACATGAGAGTCAATGCGAAAGATGCTACCGCTAAACTATACACATTGATTAATGCTGCAGCAATTATTCCTATGACCCCCGAGATAATGCTAATTAGAATTGCTTCCCTTGGTGTTATTATTCCTGATGGTATTGGTCTTTTTGGACAGTTAATTTTATCGATTTCAAGGTCATAATAGTCATTCATCGACATGGTACTGGCCATTAGGAAAGCTGCAGAAAAAAAACCAAGAATTGCATTACTGAGGCTAGGTAATATTCCCAATGCGATATATTGACCGGCTATTACAGCGAAGCCGATCATAAAACAATTTATTGGTCTAATTAATGTAAAACCACCTTCAAGTTTTAATAAGTAATAAATCATCAATTATCTTCCAACTAAAATTCAATCTATTGCTGTCATAATCTGTTTTTTAATATTTGATCTTCTATAAGGATAAATAACAGCTACTAATTTGTGATACACAAAGTATCTAATAAGACAATTAGAGTCATCATAATAAATGAATTAATATCGCCAATTTATATGAATCCTTAAACCAGAGCGAAAAGAAGGTTTTCGGGTTAGCAGATTATTTTCAAATGATTCTTTGAATATGGGATGAGAAAAATGGTTGGGAAGGTTGAGAGGTATCTACTTGATAAAATTGCGCGAAACGGTGCAATTCATCTCTCGTTGATTGATCCTCAGAATATTACTCCTGAAAAAGCTTGTGAACTTGCAAATAAACTTCAAGAGATGGGTTCTTCAGCAATTATGGTGGGAGGAAGTACGGTTGTATCCCAACGTGAACTTGATGAGATAATTAAATCGATAAAGAACAATGTCAGTATCCCAGTAATATTGTTTCCAAATGGCATAGCTGGAATAAGCGAATATGCAGATGCCATTTTCTTTAGTTCTTTGATGAATTCTATTAATCCGTACTACATCACAGGAGCACAAGCATTAGGTGCTCCGTTAGTGAAACGCTATGATCTTGAGGTTTTACCAATGGGATATATCATAGTTGGTTCGAATACTGGTGCTGCAGGGTTTGTTGGTCAAGCTCTTCCTATACCTTCAGATAAACCAGAGCTTGGATCAATGTATGCTCTTGCTGCGGAGTATCTTGGAATGCGTTTCGTATATTTGGAAGCAGGTTCGGGTTCGAAAATCCCCGTTTCTAAAGATATGATTTCTCTAGTTAGAAACTCTGTTGGAATAAAGGTCATAGTAGGTGGTGGAATAAAAACTACCCAACATGCTCGGGAAATTGTGAATGCTGGCGCTGATATCATCATAACAGGTACTTTGATTGAAGAATCCTCTATCAAAAATACAGAAAAGTTGGTCAAGTATTTAGAAAAGATCTAAAATAACATCGAGGTACCTCAGTGTGGATCATCCCAGTGTTCATTTTATAGGTAGGATGCTACCGTACTATAAATTTGTACGAATTCTGGCTTTTCCATCGATGTCAATCCTTCTGTTTCAACTTATTGTTACTGCTATCCTCGGTTGTTTGTTAGCCTTCTTTCTCGTTAATCCAGTATTATCATCGGCTCTTCACGGCGTTGTTTTCGGTATTTTTGTGTTTTTCGTACCTTCAGTATCAGTAGATATCATTGCTTCATGTATTCTTCTGAAAGACGATCCTCCATTTTCCTTTAGAAGATTTCTCGCCCTTTCCCTTCTTTCTTGTGCGATTTGGATTTTGATTATCATTCTAGGAGGAATAGCCCATAGTCGATTAGGTATTTTTCATTTTCCTCAAGACCCTTTCTTAATTGGTTTGTTTACAATTATTCCTCTGAGATCAATTGTTGTATTCTCATTATCATCAAAGTCCAACCTGCACAAGATTATCTTCTCACTTCTTCAACCATTGATTTCTATATTGACGGCTAGCTTCCTAATGATATTCGAATTAATTGTTATATTAGAGACATTCATTCTAGCAGTTACTCTTTCGATAATTCCTTTGATGTTCTTACTTAGATTTATCGAGTGGCAAGGAAAAAGAATCATCAAAGTGTCTCCTTTGAGGATATTCAAAGCGTTCCTCGTCGATTGGCTTGATAAGAAAAATGAAATGTTTGAAACCTTTTTGAAAGAGATCGGAACTGAAAGCGAAATAGAAGTGACACTTATTCGATTTGATAGCAAACGCAGTAGTGAGACGAAAGGAATAATTGCTATATCCAATTTTCATCCGGGACCATTTCTTAATGTTGGGAGTAGTATGCTACCCTATTTGATCCAGAATAAATTTGAAACAAAGAACATTGCAGTTATTGTACCTCATGGAATATCTGGTCATGAAAACAATCTGGTCTCTCAAGAGGATAATACAAAAGTGATTTCCACAATCAAAATCATGTTAAGAGATTGTGAACCAAGTAATATGGTCTCTACTTTCAAAACAATCGAAGTGGGATCAGCAAAAGTTAATGCTCAAATTTTCGGAAAATGTCTACTGCTAACGCTTACCCAGTCGCCTAAAGATATGGAAGATATACCGATGGAATTAGGTAAAGAAATTGAATCGAAAGCAAAAAACAAATTCAAACATGTAGGAATAATTGATTCACACAATTGCATTAATAACGCGAGAATGTTTTTTGAAGAGGAGTTAAACGATCTAAGATCTGCTGCATACGAAGCCATAGAATCCTCGAGCGCCACCGAAAAAAAGGTCGAAATGGGGGTTGCTAAACACAATTTTGAAAATATCGATCCAAGACAAGGCGTGGGTCCTGGCGGAGTGAGAGTATTCTTGTTCAAGAATTTTGATCAATTCATAGCATACATAATCATCGACGCAAATAATATGATTAAAGGACTGAGAGAAAAAATTCTTACTTCTTTAAATGATATAGGAATTAATGGAGGTGAGATAATGACTACTGATACACATGTAGTCAATGGTCTCGTACGTGCAAAATTAGGGTATTATCCATTTGGGGAGATATTGAATCAAGATAATATTGTGGATTCAATTAAAAAGACTGTTAAGGACGCCCAAGAAAACTTAGAGGAGGTAACTATATGTTCGTCTTCCAAAAACGTTAGTGTAACCAGTTTAGGATCGCGGTCTCTTGAAAACCTCACCTCATTTATGTATAATATTGCGCGGTTAGTTGTGAGATATATGGGAATACTTCTCTTAGTCTCAAACTTGATAGGTCTAGCGCTTTTCATTTGAGAGGTCACAATATTGCATGCCCATTATATGCAACTCCCCCGGGAGGTCATAATCGGAACAAAAATTATTGAAAAACTTGGTCAAATCTGTGAGAAATTTGGATTCAATAAAAAAGTTCTCATAATTAGGGGTACAAAGATGGGTGGTTTACATGAAAAAGAAATTGATCAAATATTTGATAAATATTCTATTTCTACAAACTACTTTACTTCAAAGAACTCGACAATAGAATCTGTTCGATCAGCTGAAGATATTATCGCTGAAAAAAACCCCTCTGTAGTGATAGGTGTGGGAGGGGGTAAAGTCATTGATGTTGCTAAACTATCTTCGGCCAACAGGAAGTTACATTTCATTAGTGTTCCGACTGCAGCTTCACATGATGGTATAGCAAGTTCTCAAGCTTCAATTAAGGGACTTGAAAAACCATATTCCCTTGGAGGTCAAGCTCCTATAGTGATATTAGCAGATATTTCACTCATCTCAAAATCACCATACCGATTGTTGGCAAGCGGTTGTGGAGATGTCGTGGCAAAGTATACTGCCGTGCGTGACTGGAAATTAGGTTATCGAGTCAAAGGTGAATATTATGGTGATTATGCGGCAGAACTAGCGTTAATGAGCTCTAGACTAGTTATGAAAAATGCTGCAATTATTAAGTCTGTCAGCGAAGAAGCAGTTAGAACAGTTGTTGAAGCTCTAATAAGTTGTGGTGTAGCTATTAGCATAGCAGGAAGTAGCCGGCCTTGCAGTGGCTCTGAACACATGTTCAGCCATGCACTATCTATGATAACCTCTAATGCCGCCTTCCACGGTGAACAATGTGGTGTAGGTGCAATTATGAGTGCATATCTTCAAAAGGCGAATTGGAGACTTGTAAGGAATGTATTGAAAAAGATTGGAGCTCCAACTAATGCATCGCAGTTGGGAGTTGAAGAAAAACACATAGTAAAAGCTCTAACAATGATACACCAAATTCGACCTGAGAGATACACAATATTTGGGGATAAGGGAATAACAGTTCGACAAGCTGAAAGACTGGCAAAGAGATCTAAAGTTATCTCTTGAATAATAGTACTGCTTCAAATTTATAGCTATGTGCTAGCTAAAGTCTCTGTACTTCGTACACCTTTCATGCTGTTTATTTCAGCAGTAATGGTTTTGAGCTCTTTGTATTCTGATACATCCATCAATGCAACGATGTCCCATCGGCCATAAACCATATATGCCTTTTTAACTTGAGAAAATTTCTTTACTTCTGATAAAGTGTCCTCGATTCTAGTGGGAATTGTTTTTATGAGGACGTAAGCACTTAGCATATCTATTGTCCCTCCATTTTCATTTCCGGTAATGTTTCTGTAAATACCACTCCACCCATTTTACCCATCTTCATTACTGTTTTTCCTAGGCTATCATAATCTGGTACTTCGATTTCAACCACAACGTCATATCTTCCTAGTACAGCTATTACATTTTTTGTTTCACTAAATTGCTTCATGCGATCAACGACTTCATCAAATCGTCCTCTCTCAGTCCTAATCAGAATACATGCCGAGATCATTTGTCTTCTCCTCTATCGTCACTCAACCAGTATAAAACCACTTTCCTCAATATTATATTAACGGCCAAAATAAATTTTAGGTTATTAAATCAAATGAATTGAGTTTTTTCTTATCTTTAGAAAATCTCTATAATAAAATGTTTAGATAATAACCTAAAAACTATAGTTTCATAGTCAAAGAAATATTATAGAAAATGAGGGAATCTCATTGAATCAAAAGAGATCTTCAACATTGCTTTTTGTAACAAGCAATCCTAACAAAACATTAGAAGTCAGAAAAATATTAAACAAGAATGGAATATCTTTCCAACATAAAGATACTACTTATCAAGAAATTCAATCGAGCTCATTGAAAACTATTGCCACAGAAAGTGCAAGATATCTCTATGAACAATTAAAAACTCCACTCTTTCTTGAAGACTCAGGCCTTTTTGTTGAACAGCTGAGTGGATTTCCTGGACCTTATTCCTCATATGTTTACAAAACAATAGGCAACTCTGGAGTTCTAAAGTTAATGTCCACTGTCACTGATAGAACTTCGAGATTTGAATCTGTTGTGGCTTATGCAGAGAATGATGATATACATCTATTCTCTGGTATTGTTTTAGGAAGAATCGCTGATAGCAAGAGAGGGAAAGGGTGGGGATTTGACCCCATCTTTATTCCTAAAAATTGTGATGAGACGTATGCTGAGATGGGAATAGAATCAAAACAACGAGTCTCTCATAGATACGTTGCTTTTACAAAATTCTCTGATTGGTTTAAAACTCGTGGCTAAGAATCATGTGTGTCTCTCGCCTGAATATCTTCCTCTATCCTCTATTTCCTTAACTCTATCAAGAATTTTCCTCACAAGTTTTTTCTTCATAACCTTAGTATAGCCATTAATGATAAACTTTATACATACATTGGAAGATTCATAATGGGTGCTTTCGAGAGCTCTCTTCATCAGATGAATATCGACGCCTCTATCTTCGTTATCTTGCGAGTGAAAACTAAGACCGAAATCTATTAAGAAAATCTTTTGATCTCTGGTTAATATGATGTTAGAAGTTGTAAGATCTCCGTGTATTAGTCCTGATCTATGAAGAAGACCTATCTTCATCCCTATATCTTGACATATTCTGTTTAGATCTACATGGTTCAATTTTTCAAAGTGCTCTTTTATTCTGATACCTTCTATACATTCAATCACTAATTTTGCTTCTTTTTCGTCGACAAAATAAATCGTAGGGGTGGGTACTGATGTTTTCTTTGCTTCATGAAGAATTTCTGCTTCACGTATCGTGCGCGAGGTTCTTAACTTAAGATCAAGTTTAGGATGTCGATAAGGTTTTGGGACTCTCATCTTGATGATGACTTTCCTATCATACCATTCATCAAGATACAGGTTTGCTTCAGCGCCTCTTTTGTATAGAATGATCTTCATTACCTCCAGGAAACATCTACTTGATCAAGGCGCCATCTTGGCTTTACAATGCTATCGTCGATTTTTACAGTTATTCCATTTTGAAAAGCTAATATTCCATTCCAAGCTATTTGCACACCTGAATCTCCGGCATATTTTCTATCTACAACCTGAAATTCTGCATTTTGCTGTTTAGAAATAGATTCAAGCATTAATTGAAATTTTTTGTTTGCTGCAACTCCGCCGGTTAGAAGTAGTTCTTTTTTTTCAGTATGAGCTAATGAGCGTTCGGTAGCTTCAGTCATCATTGAGAATGCAATCTCCTGAAGAGAGAAACAAAGATCTTCTAACGGAGTTCCTTTCTCGTATTCACGCAATGCTGCAGATAATAAGCCGGAATAGGCTACGTCATTTCCTTTTACCGTATATGGCAAATCTATTAACTTACCTCCTTCTGCCGCCATTTTTTCAACTTCTGGTCCGCCGGGAGTGGCCAATTTTGTCGATCTAGCAAACATATCAAACAAATTCCCAAGAGTAATGTCCTCTGTCTCTCCATAGATGCGCCATCTCTTACCTCCAAACGCAGATATGGCAGTATGTCCTCCTGAAACAAGTACTACTAAAGGGTCTTCTACACTTGTAGTCAATATTCCAATCTCGATATGGGCTAAAGCATGATTAATTGGTACTAATGGTTTGTTGAGATACGTGGCAAGCGCTCGTGCAACTGTTGCGCCAACTCTCAAACACGGACCTAAGCCAGGTCCACAAGAAAATGCGATGATGTCTATATCATTTACCTTCTTTCCTGCGTTTTTTAGTGCTTTTAAAATTACACTGTGAGCTTTATTGTTATGATGTTGAGCAGCCTCACTTGGATGGATACCTCTTCCATGATGAGGAATGTAGATTTCCCTGACATCAGAACAGATTTCTCCATTATCACTAACTATAGAGGCTCCAAATGTATGTGCTGTGGACTCAATGCCCAGACAATTAAGTTGCTTTATCTGCCTCATTGGTTTCATCAACTTTCAAGCTCAATAGATTCATTTCAACGTTTCTGGAAAGATTAAAGTAAACGCATTCTTCAATAGGTAGCCACTCAAATTTTGAGATGAGATGTATTGGGCACTCCACCTATTCAACCCGAAATAAACATTGGGACTCTAGGCCATGTCGACAATGGGAAAAGTACCTTAGTACAAGCTATGACAGGTGTATGGACTGCGAGGCATTCTGAAGAACTAAGAAGGGGTATAACAATTAGAATAGGTTACGCAGACGCTCAATTCTTAAAATGTCCTTCACATCGTGGGGCTGCTGCATATACTGCTAAAAAGAAATGTTCCATCTGTGGAGAAGAAGCAAAATTCCTTAGAAATGTGAGTTTCATAGACTGTCCAGGACATCATAGTCTAATGGTAACGATGTTATCAGGAGCCGCTCTTATGGATGGTGCACTTTTTGTCGTTGCTGCAGACGCCAAATTTCCTCAGGCTCAGGATAGAGAACACTTACTTGCTGCTGAGATGGCTGGCATTAAAAAGATGATAATCGTCCAGAATAAAATAGATGTTGTTGATCGTAAGCGTGCCATAGATAATATGAAAGAAATTAGAAAATTCATCAAAGGACGACCTGCTGAGAAAGCTCCAATAATACCTGTCTCGGCTCAACATGGTGTAAACATCGATTTGCTAATAGAATCCATAGAAAAAGAACTTCCCACACCCAAGAGAAACCCATCAGCCACACCTCAAATGTATGTTCTACGATCATTCGACATAAATAAACCGGGGACAAAGGCTGAAGGACTCCGTGGTGGTGTCGTAGGTGGTTCAATTGTCCAAGGAGCCTTCAAACGAGGTGATAAAATTGAAATAAGACCAGGGCTGAGGGTGGAAAGTGGCGGTAAGACTTCTTTCAAACCAATTTACGCTGAGATTCGGAGCCTGTATGTGAGTGATGGTGAAGTTAAAGAAGTCGGTCCTGGTGGATTAGTCGGTCTTGGGACTTCATTATGTCCTTCAGTAGTAAAGGCGGATAGCCTTGTCGGAAGCATCATTGGAAAAGAAGGAAATTTGCCTCCGGTCTTAGATAAGGTAGCTTTAGATGTAGAATTATTTGAGAAAGCGGTTGGTACTGAAGAGCTGGTGGCTGTTCAGAAGATAAGAACTAACGAACCTCTGGTGCTTAATGTTTCCACTGCTGTTACAGCGGGAGTCGTTACGTCTGCACGTGAACATATTGTTGAAATCGCTCTCAAACGCCCCATTTGTGCGGCTCAAAACTTCAAAGCTGCTATTAGTAGAAGAATAGGAGACAGTTGGCGACTTATTGGTTATGGGACCTTCAAGTGAGCTAATTGCCTTATAGAGTAATCTTGGACTCAAACTTCCTTTTTCTCGTGGTTAGTAGAAGATTGAATATTTTCTCAGAGATAGAGAATCTTATTCCAGGACGTGTTCAATTCTGTATTGCTGATCTGGTTAGAAGGGAGCTTGTGCAACTTTCTCTTAAAAAGTCTGAGGTTGGAAGAAAGGCCAAATTTGCTTTGAGACTTGCTGATAAATGTGATGATGTCAAAATAGAATCGAAAGATTTCGAAAATGTTGATGATGCACTAGTCAGATTTGCAGCAAAAAATGAGGTCATAGTTGCAACATCAGATAAGGAACTTCGGCATAGGTTAAGAGATATAAACGTGCCAGTAATCTATGTAAGGGGTCGTTCCAGAGTTGAGCTAGAGGGATTTCCATTAAACTGTAATGGTTAGTTCGAAGCGACTTCGGAATAATGGGGTTGAATTAGATTAATGTTCAGAGTATTGACAATGGAAGATATAGTGAGAATTCCGCCAGAGAAATTTGGCGGTGCAATAAAAAGAGTTGCCAAAGAACAAGTCAGACTAAAATATGAAAATATGATAGATGAGGAGTTAGGGTATGTTATATCGGTAGTAGATGTTAACGTAGCTCCAGTTGGCAGAATTCTGCCAGGTGATGGTTCAACCTATCATAAAGTCAAGTTTCAACTTTTAACTTTCTATCCTGAGTTACAAGAAATAATTATGGGTGAAATTGTTGAAATCACAGATTTTGGTGCGTTCATTAGGATTGGACCTGAGGATGCTCTTGTTCATGTTTCACAGATAATTGATGACTTTATCAGTTTTGATGAGAAACATGGAGTTTTGTCTGGTAAGGAGACTCGCAGGACACTTAGCAAAGGAGATCGTGTTAAAGCTAGGATTATTGCTGTGGGATTCCCTAAAGGGGGAGTCAGTGGGAAGATTGGTCTAACTATGCGACAGCCATTTCTAGGGAGGTTTGAGTGGGTAGAGGAGGCCTTGAAAAAAGAAAAAGAAGAGAAGGGTTAGGATTGGCTAAGGAGAAAGCATGCAGGAACTGTCGTTTTATAAGTATGGGTAATATTTGTCCAAACTGTAAGTCCTCCAATCTCAGTGATGATTGGTCAGGCTTGATTGTAATAATTAATCCAGAAAAGTCAGAAATCGGAAAAAAAATTGATGCGAAAAGTCCTGGAAAATATGCTATTCGGGTTCGGTAAAGTCTAGTTTGATTTCGTAAAATCACTTCGGAAGGGAGTCAAGTTTGGCTAGGTTAATCCTAACTCCTGAACTTAGAGCTTTACTCAAGTCGCCTATGGGCGAACTTTTGACTGGTGACGAAGAGCAGAATATGAAGAACCTCAAGAAAATTGTTAAGCAAGAGAATCCTCCGAGGGTCATATGTGTAGGGGATGCAGTTTCAAGAAATGCGATAAAAGCTGGAGAGGATTCTTGGATTAAGATAGTCGATGGGAAAGAGATGCGCATGGAAAAGGGCTTGGATGGTTTTCATGGAAGTCGAATGTTTCTTGTCGAAAATGAACCTGGAACTCTAAGTCATATGGCATGGGAAACTGTTTCTGAGGTAATAAAACATGAAGGGTCTATATTGATTGTTAAAGGAGAAGAAGATCTCCTCACTTTGCCAGCTATCTTGGAAGCCCCGAAAAGATCCATCGTAATTTATGGCCAGCCTCCAAAGGCCGGAATAATCGTTGTGAGGGTGAATAACGAAAGTGTACAGCTTGCGAATTCAATGATTGATGCTATGATTTGTGATTCGGATCAAGATTGAGATTTAATGTAATCTGTGAAATTGCAGGATCCGCATGTCCAACGTTGTTTCGTTTTAGTATGGTGTGCCATTATGTTGCCGCACCTTGGACATTTTCTATTTTTTAGTTTAATGTTTTTCTTTTCATAACTATAGTCGTATAGTGTACCTAAACTAGGTCTAGTTTTTTTGGGTTTTTTTTCTGCTTTCTCGCTCAATCTAGATCACTGGCTATTTTTATTCTCTTATTTTTTGGTTTTACCCTTTTCTGGAGTTTTAGCTGGTTCTGGTTTTTCTTTCTTTGTTTCTTCAGGTTTGGCTTTAGATTCTTCTTTTGGTTCTGGTTTTTCTTTCTTTGTTTCTTCAGGTTTGGCTTTAGATTTTTTAGTTTCACGTTTATCGGGTGGCAAATTTCTTGTACTAATATATTTAGGAAGAATTTCATCTGCCAATTCTTTACTTTCGTATATTTCTGCTTGGCAGACAGAACTATCTGAACCAGTCTTTCCTTCGACTTTAATTATGTATAGGTTTTGAGGTTTTTCCTTAAGCTGAGAAGCTAAGAAATCCCTAATAGCTATCCTGTCCGGTGTTCCTCCTTTTTCATGGGTGATCTCTACTTTGATTTCCTTTCGTTTTAATACTGGATTATTTTTTTCATAAATCATCTTTGTCTTCATTTCAACTCTTACCTTTGTTTTCTTTCTGTGAGTCTGAACTTTTCATACTTGATTCTGGTTCTATTATTGTGAGATTTACCTGATATGTCTCCTCAGTGATCATTCGCCCTCGGACAAGTTTTCTCTCTCTTTGAGCTTTCTTTGCCTTGAATCCGATGCCTCGTGTGAGGATTATCTGTTTTTTTCCTCCACCATGGACGTCAGCTCTTTGTGGTATACCGTCTTTATCGCTTGCTCCAGTGATCATAACTTTTTTTCCACTTATCCCTATAGTTGAACCGTCAACTGTTTCGCCTATTGCTCTTCCAAGAAGTGGTTTTGCCTTGGGGCCTTCTAATTCTGATGTAGATGCTTTTCCAGTCTTTGGTTCAGATACATTCAATTTGAATTTTGCCATCTAATATCGACTCTTTCAATAGAGTATTTTACTACGCTTGTTGACCACCATATTAATCTGTCGTGTGTATGAAAATGAGCTTATAATATGTTATTCCTCTACATGTTCCATAGGGGATCTTGTTTTCGCATTATCTCTATTATCTCATCAAGCATTTGCAATTCGTCTGGTCTTAACTCCTTCCTTAGTCTTTTTGATAGTTCTCGAGCTGAATGTTCGGGAACCGCGGTGTAGAGAATGTCCTTTTCAAATATGTTTCTGTTTATTACTGCTTTATCTACTGAAACAGCTACTTGCATTCCAGAAGTTGATTCGTCAATGTCTTGACCTTTATCTTGTAGTCTTAGAACTACTCCGATTTTCTTTCCATCTTTGTTGATTAGAGGGTAATTCTTTTTCATCGTTCCACCTAATACCTCGACACCGAAAATGGCGGGTTTGCTGTGCCTGAAAACATAACCTGGGAGAATACGCATTTTTCCCGGTCTAATATGTTGATCTAATTCCATCTTTGCTCTTGAGGCTCTTTCAGTTTCCGCCCATCTCATATAACCATCAAGAAGATCGTAAATGATTTGTTTCTGGATAATCGGGATATTCCTTTTTGTAGCTTCTTCTTTTGCATCGGGTAGAAGTTTAACATTGAATCCTAAGACTACTCCTAAGATAGGATCTTTCCCTCTTACTATCTCTGTCTCAATGATATCTCGTTTTGAAATGTCCCCTACATCAGCAAGTCTTATAGCTATTCCAGAATTAACAAGAGAAGCTATTATTGCTTCAAGTGCTCCGAGAGTATCGGTTTTTAGAACGATACCATTTTTATCAGTCTCTATTCGCAGTCTTTGAAACTCTTCTTTAACTAAAGCTGTATAATTTTCTGGAGATTCATTCGGTGGTATCGAATATATTGAAGAGCCAGCAATTGCTTTCTCCAAATCAGGGGCGACTATCTTGATTCCAGCAGCTGCTTTCACATTATCTACATTTGAAAACTTGTCTCGTGGATCTCTTATCTCATCTAGAGGTTTAGGAACCAAAATAGCTCTGATACTAGTGATTATTGGTCCATCTTTTCCCCCTAGGGTTATATTATCATCAACGTTAAGAATCCCATCATATATTATTGCATTAATCGTTGTCCCAAGACCAGTTTCTTCTTTAACTTCGAGGACCGTTCCCTTTGATGGTCCTAGAGTAGTTACCAGCTTTTTTTTCATAAATGCCTCAGTCAATCCAACTACGATTGCAAGTAGTTCTTGGATTCCTTCGCCTGTCTTTGCACTTGTTGGAATTATTGCAATAGTTTTTGTAAACTCTTTGATTCTATCAAATCTGTCAGAATTAAATCCGAATTTTGATAGTGAACCCATAATGGTATAGATTCGGTTATCGATCTCCTTCTGAATTTCAGGAGGCTGATTACGAAAGCTATTGCCTACTGTCTCGTTAGGGGGTTTTTTCCAACCTGGTACTGCATCAATCTTATTCGCAGCTACTACAAATGGAGTCTTACGTGTCTTGAGAATCTCTAATGATTCTTCGGTCTGAGGTTGTACTCCTTCGTTCAAATCAATTACTAGAATGGCGATATCCGCAGCGGAGCCTCCTCGACGTCTTAAATTGGAGAAACTTTCGTGACCGGGTGTATCGATAAATAGTAAGCCAGGTATTTCGACTTTGAATTTAAATTTTTGAAGGGTCTTACCGTATACCTCTAATATGTCCGTAGTAGGAAGCAGACTGGCACCTATCCATTGTGTTATCTGGCCAGGTTCCCTTTTTGCTACAGATGTGCCTCTTATCTTATCCAGTAGTGTTGTTTTACCGTGGTCTACCTGACCCGCCAAATTAGCTATGGCATAAATGGCGTATGGCCTAGTACCACGACAATCGGCTGACGTATTGACAATGCATGTAACTCCTCTATTGTCCTTTGGGAATATGTGCTTTAAGTATTATATTGAGATGTTTTCTGATTAAATTGAAGAATATCTCTACTTCTCTCTTATCTTTCCTATAAGAAACTCTATCTCAGTAGGTTTTTCGTAGCTGATTATTTCTTCTTGGTTGAAGAAAATGTCAATTTCTCTAGCAGCATTTTCTGAGCTGTCCGATGCGTGCACTATGTTTTGTGTTTTATTCAATGCAAATTCAGCTCTTATAGTGCCTGGAACAGCGTCCTGTGGATCTGTTGCACCAATCATTGCTCTAATAATGCTTACTACATTTGGCCCCTCTATAACCATGGCAATGATCGGTGATGAAGTCATGTGATTAATTAACTTAGAAAAGAACTCTTTCGTTTTATGAATTAAGTATAAAGCTTCACTCTGACTCTTGGACATTTTAAGTAATTTGATTGCTGTAATGTTGAGTCCTTTTCTCTCGATTCTTGTTATTACTTTTCCTATAAGTCCTCGCATTACTCCTTCAGGTTTTATTAGAAGGAGTGTTTTCTCCGTCAAGGGCTATCCCTATTAGGTAAAATTATTTTTTCTGGCCAGTGTAGTGCTCTGTCCACTTGAGTTTTCTGGGATCTCTTCGTAACTCTAATTGGCTCTTTCTACACTTTGTTGAACAGAAATAGAGTATTGATCCATCATTTCTTATGTAAGAGGTTCCAGATGATGGTGGATATTTTTTTCCACAAAAGGAACATGCAAATGAACGTGGCACTTTTTCTGCCTCTCTAGCGGATCTTCTTAGCTTCTCTTTCGGTTTCTCTGAGCATTAAAGTATCGCCGAGTCTTATTGGCCCTTTTATATTTCTTGTTATGATTCTGCCTTTATCTCTGCCCTCGAGAATTCTCACTCGTACTTGCATAACTTCGCCAGTTACGCCTGTTCTGCCAACTATTTGAGTTATTTCAGCGGGGGTTAGGGCTTCCTCAGCTGACTCCTTAGAAGATCTTGCTGAGGCTCGGCTCAAGTACTCTTCGCACCACTTTTCGATAATTTTTCTAATTCACTGATTAATGCTTTGAGTGGTTCCGATGCTTCTCCTGGTTCTACTATGGTTATTGCAGCAGAACCGACATCAACACCAGCCGATTTTCCTAAATCTAGTTTGTTTGGGACATATAGATAGTTCACTTTTCTTTCTTCACATAGAATAGGAAGATGTGCTACAATCTGTGGTGGTTCAACATCTTCTGCTACGACGACGAGCTTTGCTATTCCTCTTTCAATCGCTTTTGTAGTTTCATTAGTCCCTTTTCTGATTTTTCCAGTATCTTTGGCCAACTGAACCATTTGGAGAGCTTTCTCAGCGATCTCTTTTGGAGTTTCGAATTTTATGTAGAATTGTTTTGGCATCGATTCAACCTCATCTGCCATTTTTTGCGTTAGAGTAGCTTCTGTGTCTGTTTTATCAACCTTTCGATAGATGTTGAAAGGAGGTTAATTTCATGATATTCTCTTATGAATTGTCTCAAGAATTGTTGAACTTGAATTTTAGTGTTAAATAACTAATGATGAAATTCTTATTCTTGATTATCTCGCTTGACTATGTTTGCTACTTTTGTTTGTAATCCCCAGAGTTCGATAAATCCAATTGCTTTTGTTTGATCAAATGTGGTACCCGCTTCATATGTTGCCAATTTTCGACTGTATAGGGAATCAGGTGAAGATCTGCCTACTACGCGACAGTTTCCTTTGAACAGTTTAAGTTTGACAGTGCCATTGACTCTTTCTTGAGTTTTGTCTATGAAAGCATTCAAGTCATTCATTAAAGGATCTGTCCATAATCCATTGTAAGCTGCTACGGTCCATTGAATATCTACTAATTTTTTGAAAGCAAGCTCGTGTCGGGTTAGTACACATTTTTCAAGATCTTTGTGTGCTGCAATTATAACTATTGCTGCAGGGCATTCGTATACTTCACGTGATTTAATCCCGACCAAACGATCCTCAATGTGATCAATTCGGCCAACTCCGTTTCTACCGGCTCTCTGACTTACCTCTTCCAACAACTTAACTGGGGTTTTTTTTGAGCCATCTAATGTTTTTGGTATGCCTTTCTCAAATCCCAATGTGATGTACTCAGGGTCATTGGGACATTTCTCGGGAGATATCGTTAACTCAAAGATTTCTTCAGGTGGCTCATTAGAGGGGTCTTCAAGTATGCCACATTCAATAGAACGGCCATAAATATTCTCATCGATACTATAGGAGCTCTCTGTTTTTGTTAAAATGGGAATATTGTGTTGTTTTGCGTATTTGATCTCTTCTTCACGTGAGAGCTTCCATTCTCTGATAGGTGCTATTATCCTTAGTTCTGGTGCAAGTGAAGCTATTGCGACGTCGAATCTTACTTGGTCATTTCCTTTTCCTGTAGATCCATGAGCAACTGCGATAGCTTTTTCCTTTTTGGCAATATCAACAAGTTTGGAGGCAATGAGTGGTCTGGATAAAGCCGTTGATAGGGGATATTGGTCTTGATAGAGTGAATTAGCTTTGATTGCAGCATATACATAGTCACGTGCAAATTCTTCTTTTGCATCAATAGAATAGTGTTTAATGGCTCCTGATTTTAGTGACCGTTCTTTAAGAGAATCGAGTTCTTCTTCATTGCCTACGTCAATTGTGAGCGTTATTACATCATAACCGTATTTCTCTATTATCCATCTAATTGCAACAGATGTATCAAGTCCACCGGAATATGCTAAAACAACCTTTTCACTCATTTCTAATCCTTCTTGCCAAAATATGATAGGGATATAGATCTTTAATTCTGTGATAAGTCTTCTTCGAGCGAGTATTTGTTATTGCTTATTTTTTTTAACAAATCTTTATGATGTCAATAATTACTTCTTAGATATTTTGGTTAAATATTCTAATATCTTCGAAGCTATGTTGACACCTGTTCCAGATTCGGCTCCGCGGAATTCTATTGTTGAGTTGATCTCATGTACCACATTTCCCTTGGGGCTTTCCATCAAATCTACGGCCAAGATGCCGCCTCCGACAGCCTTTGCTGCTTTCAACGCTGTGTCCTCGAGTTCGGAAGTAATCGGACATGCAGTTGTCGTTGCTCCAAGAGCTACATTGGTTCTCCAGGAACCTGCTGGAGAACTACGATAAATTGCTGCTGTAATCTCATCGCCTACAACAATTGTTCTGATATCTCTTGGTGGACGTTTTACCATCTCCTGAATATAATGAATTTGAAGTAATGAATTGCTCATTTGCTCTCTATGTTCTAGAATAGCCTCTGCTGTTGCCCGGTCTCTAATTGGTGCTACTAATCTGCCCCAACTTCCAATGACCGGTTTTATTACGGCAGGATATCCAATTTTATCTAGTGTTTCTATAGCTGTTTCAGGTGTAAATGCAACAAATGTCTTTGGTGTCGGAACTTTAGCTTTTGAAAGGGCTAAAGATGTCAGCATTTTATTTCCACAGATTGAAGTAGTGTCAAAAGAGTTCACTACTTTCATACCATTCTTTTCTAAAATTGCTGAGACATGTAATCCTCTGAAATAGCTAATGCATCTTTGAAGAACAATGTCACCATAAGGTTCTGTAAGGTCTTCAGAAGTAATATTGAATGATGTATTCTTGGCATCGATAAGATTGATTTTGATTCTTTTTCGCTTTGCAGCTTTTATTAGGGCTTTCTCTTCCCAACGAGTCCTGTCAAAAATTATTGAAAAAGTTCGCGCCAAAGAAGGCGTCTCACTCTCCCCAATCTTCACCGACGACCTCGGCGACTTTGAGATTACATTTTCCATCCGATTCAATAGATAGTTCAAATTCAAGGCCGCAATCGGGACATGCGACTATTTCGCCATTTACGGCGTCTTTTGGAATTTTAATCTCTCCGTCGCATTCTGAGCATTTACATGTCATTAGTTTTTATCTCACAATCCTTGTGATCTAATAATGAATTCTGAATGCGTAGATATCAATGAGCTTAAAAGATTTTCTTTTATGAAATTCACGTTCAATAATGTTTACCATTCGCGTAAAATGATCATCGTATTCGTATTTGATACGCCTTCAACGGTCCTAATTTCTTCTATACAACGATTTACTTCAGTAATGCTTGAAGCTGATATTGTTACGACTATGTCATATTGACCAGTGACCTCATGAACTGTTTCCACATTTGAGAGCTTTACGAGTTTCTGTGATATTTTCGAAGTTGGGTATGCGGGATTTATTGAAAGAAGTGTTATTGCTCTTGCACCTGTTTTAAATCCTAACTCAATAGTGAATTTTTTAATATCGGCTGTCTGCAATAGCGATGAAATTCTTTTCCTGACTGCGCCCTCTGATAATTTTGTCTTCTTTGCAATATCAACATATGATGCTCTACCATCATGCTTTAAAATATCAATTATTTCTTGATCTATCTCGTCCAATATTGGCTCTCCAATATGATTGTAGTTCTGAAACTAATTTAATAATTATCGGATTGCTGTTCAATTAGTTATGTTTCTTTTTATCATCTATTGCGAATTACATACTTATTGATATATAAAACGTATCTGTTAAGCATGATTTGTAAGGAATACGGCTTTATACACCGAAATCTTTAATAAGTGTATTGGATCTTCCTTAGAGCATTTGAGGTGGTACATTGCCAGATTATAAATGTCCCGACTGTTCAGCTGATGTTCAAGTTCCAAGTGATGCCTTGGATGGAGAAATCGTTGTATGTCCAGACTGTGGTCTCGAACTACAGGTTAAGAAACAATCATCAGGAGAAGTCGAATTAACCGAAGTCACTAAAGAGAAAGAAGATTGGGGAGAATAATTGATTGGCTCCATCGGGATGCTTTATGATCAATTAAGACCCGAGGAGCGTCTCCTGATTGAAGCCGCAAAAAGAAAATCATTAAGATTGGGGCTTCACGATTCAGAGAAACTCTATCTTAATATTAAAAATACGGATCAGGAAGAGCTCTTCGAGGAAATAGTCTTACAAAGATGTTTGAGTTACTTTCGAAGTGTACATCTAACATCCATTTTAGAAAACAAGGGAATAACGGTAATTAACTCTTCAAAGATTGCGTCAGTATGTGGAAACAAATTATTAGCATCAATGAAACTTGAGGAAGCAAATATTCCAACTCCGCATACAGTTGTTGCATTTAGTATTGAAGCAGCCCTAAAAGCTCTTGATGAGATAGGGTACCCTGCGGTTCTCAAACCAATAATAGGAAGTTGGGGAAGACTCGTCGCACCTTTAAGAGATATTGAATCAGCAAAAGCTATTCTAGAAGATCGAGAGAACATGTTTCCAATTTATCAAATATACTATATTCAAGAAATGATTCAACGTCCATCAAGAGACATACGATGCTTTGTGATAGGTAACTCCGTTGTGGCAGCGATATATAGATACGCGCCAAAAAACGATTGGCGAACGAATACAGCAAGAGGAGGACACGTGGAATCCTGCAAAGTGACAAACAATATGGAAGAACTTGCCCTCAGAGCCGCTGAAGTGTTTGGTGAAGGAGTATATGGTGTTGACATGATGGAAAGCGAAAATGGCTTAACGATACATGAAGTGAACTATACTACTGAGTTTAGAAATAGTGTTCCAGCAACCGGTGTAGATATACCTGGATTAATGCTGGATTTTGCAATACAAAAGGAGAGGAAATAAAAATGAAAATTGCCATAATCGGAGGTTCAGGCTATGCTGGGGGAGAGCTGATACGGGAACTATTGATACATCCAAAAGTCGAAATTTCCACGATCGTCTCAAGAACTCATATCGATGAATATGTTCATCGAATACACCCAAATCTACGCGGTTATACTGAAATCAAATTTTCTCCTTTAAATATCTCTGAAATAACTTCAAAATCAGACTTAGTGTTCATCGCAATTCCACATGGAACCTCAGCAGAAATTGTTCCCAAAATCTTAGAAGCTGGATTAAAAGTCATTGATCTAGGAGCGGATTATAGGCTAAAAGATCCTAATTGCTATCCGAAATGGTATGGATGGACACATCCACACCCTGAATTTCTAAAAGATGCTGTATATGGTCTTCCAGAGCTTCACCGTGAAGAAATCAAGAACGCAAAACTTGTCGCCTGCCCAGGATGTATGTCGACTGCAACCATTCTTGCACTTGCACCTCCAATTAAAGAAGAAATTATTGAACCTAACCGAATTGTTGTAGATGCGAAAATTGGATCTTCAGGCGCAGGAAACGTTCCAACAAAAGTTTCTCACCATCCTGAACGAGCAAGCGGGCTCAGACCTTACAAAATAGTGGGGCACCGTCATATCCCTGAGATGGAACAAGAGCTTTCATTATTAACAAAAACTGAGCCGAAAATATCTTTCACACCCCACGCTCTACCTGTGATTCGTGGGATTTTGACTACTATCCATACATATCCGAAAAAAGATTTGACATTACCTAGTCTATGGAAAATGTATAGATCAATGTATGGTCAAGAACCTTTCATTCGTCTGGTAAAAGACAAAAAAGGTTTACACCAATTACCAGATCCAAAAGTTACAACCGGATCAAACTTCTGTGACATAGGATTTGAAATAGATCTACATGTAAACAGGTTAGTTTTGTTAAGTGCGATAGACAATCTCATAAAAGGGGCATCAGGTCAAGCTGTTCAATGTCTAAATATAATGCTTGGTGTCGACGAGACTACTGGAATTTCGACTCCTACGATATACCCGGTGTAGAATAAAATGATCATTGTAGTAAAACTTGGAGGCAGTACTCTCGAAAAAGGTGTCTCCGAAAGCTTTGTTCAAGATATTAAGAAAGTTTCAGAGAATCATAAAATTATCATAGTCCATGGTGGTGGAGCAAAAGTAACCCAAATTGCAACAAAACTTGGAAAAGAACAGAAATTTGTTGTATCTCCCGAAGGATTCAGAAGTAGATATACCGACAGAGAGACGGTAGAAATCTTCGTTATGGTCATGGCAGGAAAAATAAACAAAGAAATAGTGATAGCATTACAGCGTCAGGGTGTAAATGCAGTTGGGCTTTCAGGTTTAGATGGTTCTCTTGCAAAGGCCGATAGGAAAAAACAACTGGTAATCATAGATGAGAGAGGAAGAAAAAGAATCATCGAAGGAGGATATACTGGAAAAATTAGCGAAGTAAATTCAAATCTTCTCAACTTACTCATAAATAATCAATACACGCCGGTCATAGCTCCAATCGCAATAGGGTCAGAGTTCGAACCTCTAAACACGGATGGAGACCGAATGGCTGCAAATGTGGCTGGTGAAATAAAAGCAGATATGTTAATTCTCTTAACAGATGTGAAAGGACTTGAACTTGATGGGAAACTTGTACCAAAACTCAATTTTATTGAAGCCAAGGATGCACTCGGAAGAATTGGACCTGGAATGATAACGAAAATCTATGCGGCTATAGAAGCTATCAATCTAGGAGTTAAAAAAGTAGCTATCGCACCCGGACTAGAATCGTCCCCAATAACATTGTCGATAGAAGAAAAATGTGGAACTGTGATAGAGAAATGAATGACGCTGAAATACTTGAATTCGAACAGAAACACTTAGCCAATGTTTATGCAAAAAAGGATCTAATAATCGTCAAGGGTCAAGGAGCAAATCTCTGGGACATAAATAATAAAAAATATATTGACTGCACTGGAAGTTATGGCGTTTCAATATTAGGACACTGCCATCCTAAAATTGTAGAAGCAATAAAACGTCAATCAGAAATTCTAATTTCCTGTCACGGTTCATTATATAACGATTCGAGATCAGAATTTTTAAAGAAAATCATCCAGATTTTACCCAAAGGCTTGGAGAAAGCTTTCCTCTCAAATAGTGGTGCAGAGGCAGTTGAATGTGCAATTAAATTAGCAAGAAAATTTTCAGGTAAAAAAGAGATCATTGCAATGATGAATTCATATCATGGAAAAACTATGGGTGCACTATCGGCCACATGGGATAGAAAATATCGAGAACCATTTTTACCATTGGTTCCTGAATTCAAACATGTACCTTACGGGAAAATCGCCAAACTTGAGGAAGCATTATCGGAAAATACGGCGGCTGTAATAGTTGAACCGATACAAGGAGAAGGTGGAGTCAAGATCCCGCCTGAAGGATACATAAAAAATGTAAGACAGATCTGTGATGAAAATGGAACTCTGATGATTGCAGATGAGGTGCAGACAGGTTTTGGTCGAACCGGTAAAGTGTTTGCCTGTGAACACTCTAACATAACACCTGATATTATGTGCCTAGCCAAATCAGTTGCAGGCGGGCTTCCTCTTGGAATAACCATTGCAAGACCTGAGATAATGTCATCATTCAGACTTGGTGAGCACTCAACAACATTTGGTGGAAATCCACTTGTTTGTGCTGCAGCATCAGCTGCAATCGATGCGCTAATAGAAGAGCGACTTCCAGAGAGAGCCTCAAAACTTGGCAGCCATTTTATGACTAGACTACGTGAACTACAAAATAGACATAAAATCATTCGTGAAGTTCGAGGCATGGGAATGATGATAGGAGTTGAATTCAGATTTGATGTCCTCAACATCTTGCGCGGATTAATACGCAAAAACATCTTAGCATTAGACGCTGGTAGAAATATAGTCCGATTCCTACCACCACTAGTCATCTCAGAAGAACAACTTGATAGGGTCATAGAATCCTTTGATCAAGTTATCTCGGAGGAAGAAAATGCCAACCCGAGAGGTTGATCTACTAACTGAAATGCTCAGGCTTTACAGCCCGAGTGGCGAAGAAACACATATCGCTGAATATCTTGCTGGAGAACTCCGAAAACACAAATTCGAAGTCTCTGTAGACAAAGTAGGAAATGTGATTGGAACACGTGGAAGCGGATCTCCAACTTTACTCTTGTGCGGTCATATGGACACAGTTCCAGGAAAAATCGAAGTAAAACTCGAAGGAGATCACCTATTCGGACGAGGTGCAGTTGACGCGAAAGCCCCTCTTGCAAGTATGATAATAGGAGCATCAAAAATTCAAGAACATAATGGAAAGATAATCTTAGCATGCCTAGTAGATGAAGAAGGTCAAGGAAAAGGGGTTAGACAGTTGATCGAGGATGAAATCCAAACAGATTACGCAATTTTCGGCGAACCGAGCCGAAGTTGGAATGTAACAATAGGCTACAAAGGAAGCTTACATCTTCAGTTGAAATGTACCACTTCTACAGGACATTCATCTGCTCCGTGGCTTTCTGATAATGCAATCGAGAAAGTCTATGAAATTTGGAGAGATATTCGAGAAAAACATTTTCAAGAAGAAAATACTGAATCTCGCTTCTATTCCATCACGTCATGTTTAACTAAAATTTCTGGAGGGGAATCTTCGAGTATAATCCCATCAGAATGTACTATAGATATTGATATGCGTACGCCACCCCAGCTCTCACCTGAAAAAATATTTAGTAGACTCAAGAGAATTGTCGACGAATTCAATGAGGAAGCTAAAGATACGAAAATTGAGCTAAGATGTCTTGGTAGCGTTCCGGCTTATGAGTCAGATAAAAGATCCATTCTTGTAAGATCTTTAACATATGCAATTCGAAAAAATTCCAAAAAGGCTCCTACTCTTCTAAGGAAGACTGGCACAGGTGACATGAATGAGCTCGGTGCGACTATGAATATTCCCATGGTATCTTATGGGCCGGGAGATTCACATCTTGATCATACTAACGAAGAAAATATTTCATTATTAGAATATCAAGAAGCCATTAAAGTGTACCAAGAAGCAATTCCCCGACTGTTTCATCTTCATAATAACATAAAATCAAAGTGATTATGATGAAAAAAAAATTGATTGATCATAAAGTACTCCTACTCGATACAACTTTACGAGAGGGAGAACAGGCTCCAGGAGTAACTTTTACCATAGAGGAAAAACTGGAGATAGTACGAAAATTAGATGAGATGGGCATTCACATGATCGAGGCGGGTGATCCCAACGTATCTGGTGATGTCAAAGAAGCTATTCGAAGAATAACTAAAGAAGGATTAAACGCTGAGATTCTTGCTCACTGTAGAGCCCGCATTACTGATGTAGAAAATGCAGCTTCTTGTGAAGTTGATAGAGTAGCGATATTTCTTGGGACTTCCGAGTCACATCTCAAATATAAAATTCGGAAAGATGAAAACAAGGCAATTGAACTTGTTTCGCAAGCAGTAGAACATGCCAGATCACAAGGTTTGAAAGTTAGATTCACAGCTGAAGACGCAACTAGGACTGACAAGGAATTTTTGTTTAATATTTGTAAAAAAGCGCAGGAGGCTGGAGCTGATAGGATTAGTATACCTGACACAGTTGGAATAATGTCTCCGAATAATGTTAAAGAACTGTTTAGCGATTTGAGTGGTAAACTAAAAGTCGAACTTGATACACATTGCCATAATGACTTAGGAATGGCGACGGCCAATACTCTGGCGGCACTTGAGGGTGGAGCGACAGCAGCTCATGTTACAATAAACGGATTGGGTGAAAGGAGTGGAATAGCTCCTCTAAGCGAGGTAGCCGTTGCGTTAAAAGTAGTATATGGTATAGATACAGTAGCACTTGGCAAACTCCCTGAATTGTCACTAATGACCGAACGGTTCAGCGGTATTGTTCCTTCTCCAAATACTCCAATAATCGGAGAAAGCGCCTTCACACATAAAGCTGGCATTCATGTTGCAGGTGTCTTAGCTAATCCATCAACTTACGAGGGATTTCCACCAGATCTGATAGGCAGACAAAGAGACATTATCATCGATAAATATACAGGAATCCATGCAGTTAGCTCTAGATTGAATCGGTTAGGCGTATCTTTGGATGAAACTCAGATGACTCAAGTTGTTAAAGCTATAAAGGAGCGTCCAACAATCACCAGATTTCGAGATGCAGATCTTATTGAGTTAGCTGAACAGATTACTGGAAAAACTCTGCAGGCTGAGGTCCCTACAAAAGTTGAAGCTATTCTTAGGATCAAATGTGAATTAAATGTCTATACAACAGCCATCGCTCGAAGACTTAGAGCTTTTAAAAAGATCAAAGATGTATACGAAGTCACAGGAAATTATGATATTGAAGTCTCTATAGAAGCAGATTCGACAGTTGATTTGAATCAAGTCCTTGAACGAATAAGGGAGATAGATGGTGTTCGAGCAACTGAGACACAATTGGTTCTGAAAAAATTTGAAACTTAGTAATTACCAATAAGCTTATAGGCGTCTAACAAACCATAAAATTATTTCACGACGAAAAGTGATAGCAATGTTTCCAATGAAATTCAAAAAGCCTTTTTCAACCATTCAACTAGTGATTTTACTCGTCGTAGTAGTACTTCTAATATAGCCCGAGTAGCAAAAGTCAAATTTATGCTGCAAGGGTGTTGTAAAAAGAAACAGTGTAGATGATAAAAAATGTCCCGAATGTCTGGCGCAAAAGCGTTGGTAAAAGCTCTAGAAAGAGAAAAAGTAGAAACGATTTTCGGTCTCCCAGGTGGAGCCATAATTCCAATCTATGATGCCTTGCTTGATTCAAACATAAGACATGTACTAGTTAGACATGAACAATCAGCAGCCCACATGGCAGACGGTTATGCAAGGGCTAGTGGAAAGACTGGTGTTTGCATGGCAACATCAGGACCTGGTGCAACAAATCTGGTTACTGGTTTAGTTACCGGACAATTAGACTCCTCGCCAATGGTCGCCATTACAGGTCAAGTCTCGACTCCACAAATAGGATTGGATGCTTTCCAAGAAGCTGATATCATAAGTATCGCCAGTCCAGCAACAAAATATAGCCATCAACCACGTAGCGTGGAAGAAATTCCATCTACTGTTAGAGAAGCATTCTTCATAGCCTCATTAGGACGACCTGGTCCTGCACTGATTGATTTGCCTAAAGATGTCCAAGTTGATTCAGGTGAAGTGAAATTTTCAGATAAGATCCGGATAAGAGGTATCAAACCTATACCAACGCCTGACAATACTCAAATTGGCCGAGTAGCGGAGATGCTAGCTGAAGCAGAAAAACCTTTCATACTTGCAGGTGGAGGTGTGATAGTAGCTAACGCTTCCAATCAACTCCAAAACTTAGCTGAACTCTTACTTGCTCCCGTTGCAACATCACTAATGGGGAAAGGTGGTTTTCCAGAAAATCACCCGCTCTCCATGGGCATAATAGGAATGCATGGATCCAAAGAGGCGAATCAAATAATCTATGATGCTGACGTACTGCTCGCTATAGGATGCAGGTTTAGTGACAGAACTACAGGAAAATTAGATGAATTCTGTCCCGCAGCGAAAGTGATGCAAATAGATATTGATTCAACGGAAATAGGGAAAAACAAGTGTATAGATGAAGCCATTGTAAGCGATGCCGCTACAGCTTTGAATATGCTGAACAAGGCCCTAGCGAAAAAATTAAAGCGTAAAAAGAAAACGTCATGGTCCAAGAAAATAAAAGAAATCAAAGAGATCTCTGAAAACAAGATTGAAAATTCAGGAAAGGAATTGACGCCACCAAAGATATTGAGAGAGCTAAGACGTCTAATCCCCGACAAGTCAATTGTCACAACGGAAGTCGGCCAGAATCAAATGTGGGCTTCGCTATACTTCAAAGCATTAAGACCACGTTCTTTTATAACCTCTGGAGGTTTTGGATGTATGGGATATGGCTTCCCAGCCTCAATAGGAGCAAAAGTAGCAAGACCAGATTTACCCGTCTTCGACATTGCTGGTGATGGTAGCTTCATAATGACTGAAAACTCATTGGCGACATCAGTGCTAGAGAAAATACCGGTTACTGTTGTTATATTAAACAATAGAATGTTGGGAATGGTTGCTCAATGGCAAAGATTATTCTTTGATCATAGATACTCAGCTGTTCAGTTGGGGAACGTCCCAGACTTTGTTAAACTTGCTGAATCATACGGAGCTCAAGGAATTCGTGTTGGCTCAATAAATGAATTCTCAAAAGCTATTAAGACCTCTCTCAACGAAGAAGTTACTACTGTGATCGACGTTCCTATAGATCCTGAAGAGAATGTTTTACCCATGGTACCAGTAGGTTATAGTTTAAAAGAAGTGATAGGTTGAACAAGAATGACTAAAACATACATAATATCAGCATTAGTAGAACACAAACCAGGAGTTCTATACAAGATATCAAATATGTTTTGGCGACGTGGATTCAATATCGAAAGTGTCGCAATTGGAACTGCAGAACAAAAGGATCTAGCGAGAATTACTATCACTATCAAGGGAGAGGAGAAAGATGCTGAACAATTTGTTGGTCACCTTGAAAAACTAATAGATGTTTTAAAAGCAACAAGACTCGACCCGAAAAAAGCCGTAATTAGGGAGCTGGCTCTTGTCAAACTCAAAGCGAAAGATGCTAAGATGCGCTCAGACATATTTCATTATGTTGATGTTTTTAGAGGAAGAATAGTAGATGTATCGCCTGAAACAGCTACCGTTGAAATCGTCGGAAGTAAAGACAAAATTGATGCTTTCATTAGTCTCACAAAATCTTTCGGGCTAGTTGAAGTTGCTAGAACCGGCGAGACTGCACTTATAAGGGGACCAGAATCTGTAAGAATAGATGAATAAGGTGATTTGAGTGGCAAAATTTTACCATGACCAAGATGCAGATATGAAATACCTTCAAGGTAAAACAATTGCCGTAATCGGATACGGCAATCAAGGACACGCTCAAGCTCTGACCTTCAGAGACTCAGGCGTTAACGTTGTAGTAGGATTAAAACCAGGTGGAAAATCCTGGAAACTAGCCGAACAAGAGGGATTCAAACCACTGTCCGTAGATGAAGCTGCAAAACAAGCTGACATCATCCACATGCTGTTCCCTGACCTAGAACAACCAGGTGTATACAAGAAGCTAATCGAACCAAATCTCAGAGAAGGTAAAACGATTAGCTGTTCTCATTCATACAACATCCATTTCAAACAGATAATCCCACCAAAAAATGTTGACGTCATAATGGTGGCGCCCAAAAGTCCAGGATCAAGACTAAGAGAAATATATAAGGAAGGTTTTGGAGTGCCCGCATTAATCGCTGTTTATCAAGATGCTTCTGGAAATGCCAAACAAACGATACTTGCTATGGCAAAAGCATTAGGTCACACAAAAGCAGGAGTAATTGAGACAACATTCAAGGAAGAAGCCGAAACTGACATAATAGGTGAGCAGACAGTTCTTGGAGGCGGTTCTATGGAACTAGTCAAGAAGGGTTTCGAAGTTCTTGTGGAAGCAGGTTATCAACCCGAGTTAGCATATTTTGAAGTTGCAAGTGAACTGAAACTCATGGTTGACCTACTATACGAAGGTGGATTGACTAGGATGATGAAGATGATATCACATACGGCCCAATATGGGAGCATGACTGTCGGACCAAGAGTAGTTGATGACCATGTAAAGGAGAATATGCGTAAAGTAGTCAAATTTGTGCAAAGTGGCGAATTTGCGAAGGAATGGAGTGGAGATCCGAAAAGAAGCATGGAACGACTTGACAAATTAATGGAAGAACTGCAAGAACATCCTATAGAGAAAGTTGGTAAAAACATTAGAAAGATGGCTGGCATCGAGAAAGGAGCAACAACATACTGAAAAAAAAGTACATAATTCGTACTTTTTTTCTTTATTACGTAATTACAACAATCATTTTTTATTAAATCTTTAATAATAGTACCTTAAAAGTAAATAGGTTGAACGGTGCATAAATTGAATATCTTTGAGAAAATCCTAGCAAGAGCTTCGAGAAGAAAAGAGGTTGTTCCAGGAGACATAGCTGAAGCAAATATAGATATGGCAATGATCCATGACCTGACCGGGCCTCTTACTGTACATTCCTTCAAAAAAATTGGCGCTGATAAAGTCTGGGACCCAAAAAAAATAGTAGTAATCTTTGATCATCTCATTCCTCCTAGTACTATTCTAGCTGCAACACTTCAAAAAGGATTGAGAGAATTCATCAAAGAACAAGGTATTCCACGTCTTTATGATATTGGCCAAGGGGGTGTATGTCATCAAGTTTTCCCTGAAGAGGGATACGCACGGCCAGGGGAACTAATTGTAGGTGCAGATTCACATACATGTACATACGGTGCATTAGGAGCCTTCGCTACGGGTATTGGTTCAACCGAGATGGCTGCCGTCTTTGCTACAGGTAAAATGTGGTTCAAAGTTCCAAAAGCAATAAGAATTCATGCAGAAGGAAACCTCAAAAAATATTCAACCCCAAAAGATCTAATCTTGAAAATAATAGGAGACATCGGTGAAGGAGGTGCCATATACAAAGGTATGGAATTCACTGGAGAGACATTCTCAAAGATGAGCATAGATGGTAGATTAACAGTATGTAACATGGTAGTAGAAGCCGGAGCTAAAGCGGGTATTGTACCTCCAGATAATAAAACAATAACATACCTCAGAAAGCGTACAAAGAAATCATTCAAACCGCTAAAGAGTGATAAAGGTGCAGACTTTGAGGAGACTTTAGAATATGATGTAAAAAAATTAGAACCTCAGGTGGCATGTCCTTCATCTGTTGATAATGTCAAACCAGCATCTGAATTATCAAATGTAAAAGTAGATCAAGTATTCATTGGTTCATGTACTAACGGTAGGATAGAAGATCTACGTCTTGCAGCATCCATTCTAAAAAATAGAAAACTGCACAGTGCCGTCAGAATGATAATAAGTCCTGCATCCCAAACAATCTACAGTCAAGCATTAAAAGAAGGCCTATTCAAAATATTCATGAATTCAGGAGCCATAATAACCAATGCTACATGCGGACCGTGTCTTGGAGGTCATATGGGATTGCTGGCTCCAAAAGAAGTATGCATTGCTACATCAAATCGCAACTTTATTGGAAGAATGGGCAGTCCCGAGTCTGAAGTTTATTTAGCTAATCCTGCAACTGCGGCAGCATCCGGCATAACAGGCCAAATAACAGATCCAAAAAATCTTAGGAGACGATGAATTTGAATATAGAAGGAAAAGCAGTAAAATTTGGAGATAATGTCAATACAGATGTGATATTGCCAGGTAAATATCTTGAACTAATCGATCCTGAAGAACTTGGAAAACACGCCCTAGAAGGTTTAGACCCAACATTTGCTCAGAGAGCAAGAGAAGGAGTAATTATTGTTGGAGGCAAAAACTTTGGTTGTGGATCAAGTAGAGAGCAGGCACCAATTGCTCTAAAAGGTTCAGGAGTAAAATGTGTATTAGCAGAATCCTTTGCACGGATCTTCTATAGAAATGCCATAAACATTGGTCTCCCAGCTCTTGAATGCGATGGAATCTCAAAAAAAGTTGATGAAGGAGACATTCTGACAGTTGATCTTCAAAATGGTTTGATTGAAAACAAAACCAAAAATGATTCAATGCAAACAGCAACTCTTCCCCCATTCATTATGGGTCTATTAGAGAAAGGTGGATTAATCCCCCATGTAAGAGGATTGATCGGAAAGCAATGAAAAAACATAATATCACAGTTATACCTGGAAATTGTATAACTCGAGCTAGATAGAAAATAATCGAGGCGTCAAAAATGTCATCTGAAAAAGATAAGATTAGAATCTTTGATACCACTCTAAGGGATGGAGAACAAATGCCAGGAGTTTCTCTTACAGCAGAGGAAAAAATGGAGATAGCTATTAAACTTGACGAACTAGGTGTTGATGTCATCGAGGCTGGATTTCCAATAACTTCCAAAGGTGAGCTTGAAGGAACCAAACTCATCATGAAACAAGGATTGAAGTCCAAAGTATGTGGACTAGCAAGGGTAGATCAGAAAGATATCGACGCAGCTCTTGAATGTGAGGTCCCTTACATTCATGTATTCATCGCAACATCAGAAATTCACATGAAGCACAAACTTCGCATGACTAAAGCACAGGTTCTTGACGCGACCTCGAAATGGGTGGATTATACAAAAAAACACGGTGTAATGGTGGAATTTTCACCTGAAGACGCTACCCGAACAGAGCCTACCTTTCTCAAGAAGGTACTAAAAGCAGCAGAGGATGCTGGTGCAGACATCATAAACGTTCCTGACACAGTTGGGATTGCTACTCCTGAAAAAATGTATGATGTCATTTCTCAATCTGTTTCGACGGTAAAAATACCAATAAGCGTTCACTGCCATAATGACTTCGGCCTAGCCGTAGCAAACTCATTAGCAGGTATTAGAGCAGGAGCACTACAGGCACATGTTACAATTAATGGCCTTGGCGAAAGAGCTGGAAATGCATCTCTTGAAGAATTTGTGTTAAGCTTACACCTCTTGGAGAACAAAAAAACCAATATTAACACTCAATTGATCTACAAAACTTCGAGATTTGTCTCAAGACTAACTGGAGTAATGGTTCAACCAAATAAGGCCATAGTTGGAGAAAACGCGTTTGGCCATGAATCGGGCATACACACTCATGGAATGCTGAAGAGTCGACTCACCTATGAACCACTTAAACCAGAGATAGTAGGCAGGAAAACGTGGTTCCAAGCTGGAAAACACGCTGGAGGACATGGTCTCGCCGCAAAACTTGCTGAAGATGGTTTGCGTCCAACAAAAGAACAGATGAAGGAAATAACTCGTCGTGTAAAAGATATTGGAGACAAAGGAAAAGTTGTGACTGATGCAGATCTATTTGCTGTTGCAAAAGCTGTTGTAGGCGGAGTATCAGTTGAGAAAAAAATTATTGATCTAGAAAATCTCACTGTTGTAACGGGTACCGCCATGGTTCCAACATCATCAGTTAAGATATTGATTGATGGGAAAGAATATATCGCATCAGAGACAGGTGTCGGACCAGTAGACGCGGCCCTAAAAGCAATCTATACGATAGTAAAACCCTTAGCAGATGTTAGATTAAAGGAATACAGGTTAGAGGCAACCACAGGCGGATCCGACGCTCTTGCAGAAGTCCTGATAAAGGTGGAGGATCCAGATGGAAATATTGTTTCAGCGAGAGCAGCCCGGACTGATGTTGTAACTGCAAGCGTTGAAGCAATGATAGAAGGAATTAACAAAACTCTAATTAAAAGACGAAAAAAGATTTCCAGAAACAAGCAATAATCTAGAGCATTGGATACTTGGTACACCACTCATTCTGTGATCAATCTTGGCGAAATATCGAATCGCGCTTCTACCAGGTGATGGAATAGGCAAAGATGTCATGGAAGCAGCGAAAATAGTGTTTGATGCTGTAAGACTTGACGCAGATTATCAAGAAGGAGATGTTGGTTGGGAATTCTGGAAAAATGAAGGAGACCCACTTCCAGCAAGAACTATTGAGCTCCTTAAAGAAACCGATGTATGTTTGCTTGGAGCAATAACCTCTAAACCAATAGAAGAAGCAAAACTAGAACTTAAACCAAGGTTGAAAAATAAGGGTGTTAGTTATTATAGTCCAATAATCAGACTACGTCAAGAATTCAAACTGCATACAAACATAAGGCCTTGTAAAAGTTACAAAGGAAATCCTCTGAACTACAAAGAAGGAATAGACATAGTAATATTTAGAGAAAATACTGAAGGCCTCTACAGTGGTGTCGAATTCTATCCTATGCCAAGCAATCTCAAAGAGTGGTTGGTGCAAAATCATCCCAGAATGAAAAGATTCGCAATAACGCCTGAAGACGAGATGGCAGTTTCAATGAGAATAATGACGAAAAAGGCATGTAATACTATTCTGACGCAAGCCTTTGAATATGCGAAAAAGAAAAATTACAACACTGTTACCATTGTTGAAAAACCAAATGTTCTAAGAGAAACTGGCGGTCTCTTTCTCAGAGAAGCAAGAACGATTGCTAAAAACTATCCGGAAATCAGACTACTCGAAAATAATGTTGATGCAATATGTATGTGGCTTCTTAAGAATCCGCTTGATTATTCAGTGCTCGTAGCAGAGAATCTCTTTGGTGATATAATATCTGATCTATGTGCACAATTAGTTGGTGGACTAGGATTCGCGCCAAGTGGAAACATAGGTGATGATTATGCAATATTTGAGCCAACTCATGGTTCTGCCCCAAAGTATGCTGGGCAATATAAAGTAAATCCAATTGCAATGATCCTTTCTGTAAAAATGCTTCTAGATCATTTGGGGGAAACTGATCTTTCACTGCGACTTGAACAAGCTGTAGAGAGTGTCATTATGGAAGGCCATGTCAGAACATATGATATGGGTGGCAATAGTAACACCATAGAAATGTCTCACGCGATAGCAAATAGACTATGATCAACAACATATGACAACGATTTGATAGGTGGAATTCTCAATTCCAAATTCTCCTTATGCTAACACGCGTTATTAGCTCAATAATTAGTGCCAAATAAATCCGAGTAAAACGAATTGTAATCCGATACTAGCCAAATAAAGAATTGACAGAGAAATTCCATCAGAAAGTGTTAGCTTCCTATCAAACATTAATGAAACAGCTAGAATTGTGAGGATCCCAGTCCAATAAACTTGGAATCTAAGAAGCCCATCTGGATTTATCACTGTAGTGACTCCATGAAATATAGTTGCTCCAAATATCATTACAGATAATAGCAATGTATTGTTTAATACTTTGGAGCCTAGCACATTAGCTATTGAAATTGAGACACCTCTTTTACCTCTACGAGCAAGCAAAATCACGGAAATTTTCTCTGGCATTTCACCTGCTAAAGGACTTAGAATAACGGCTATTACAGCGGCTGATACGCCAATGCCTCCAGCAAGTTTCTCAATTGAATGTATGAAAGGTTCAGCACACAGGAATACCCCGGCAGTTCCAACTATGAAAAATACAATGGACTTGCCTCCGGAAACAAGTGTAATGGGTTTTCTTCCAATTTCGTTATGTCTCCCTTTTCTTGTCTCATAAAAAGCAAAGGCTATGTAACCAAGAAAGAATGCTAAGAAAATGAAGCCATCTATTATGCAATAACCATCAATAAACATGGCCACGCCAAAAATAGCTGTCAAAACTAAGAAAATCATATCTGTCCTGAAGCCATCGACATTGATTTCGCTAACAGGTTTTTTCGATAATTTGGTTGTTGCTATTAAAACCATAACTGATAAACCTAAACTCATCATCAAAATATTACTGCCAAGAGCCGAGCCTAAAGAGACATCATACAGTGCCATTTTGGAAGCATAGAAAACAATTATTATTTCTGGTAAGGTTGTAGCTATGCTGAGTAAAGTTCTGCCAACAAATTTTCCACCTAAAAAATGAGATAAAGATTCAGCTCCCTTTGAAAGGAAAAAACTTGCGACTACTAATCCTCCTAGCCAAAAGAGCATCAAAGTGATATATGAACCCGTGTCCAAAAATTAGGCACCATATCTATTTGGAACGATTGCTTCCAATTATGCCTGACTGTATAAGAATGCGATCAAATATTATTAAGACATTGATGTGAGTAATTTTTTGAGTTACTCTTCACGATATATGTAACATATTATCCCGGCGATTAGAATTAGGACTGCTCCTGCGCCAACTATTTGGAAACTTAAACCTGCTGCCCAAGATATGCTTAGAAGAACGGCGCCAATTACAATACCTCTTACTCCTGCATTACTAAGATTTCTTTTAGTGGTCATGGAAAAACAATCGAGTCCTAATATTGCTCCAACAATACCAATTATTACGGCTACCAAATAAGAATACGTTAAGGGTATTCGAAGTTTGAATGTTGGATATACGGTCTCAATCGGTACGCTTAGAATGGAGATTACCAGAACTAATATCGATCCAAGAAGGAAGAATGCAGCTGCTAAATCAAGTAGTGTTTTTCTACTAAAGGCTTCAGGCATATCTTTCACACGCCAATCATACATCTAAACTATATTTAGAGATTTCCAATTGATTTATGTTCTATTACTCGTCTTTGGTTAGATCATGCAATCTTGTCAAAAGAGTGGTTGAAAAAATCCAAAACCTTATTTTGAATCTTGTTCTTGTGCAAGTGCAATACAAAATCTAATACATGCTGGATGGAAGGAAGAGGAAATGTATAAAATTGCTGTGATCCCTGGTGACGGTACCGGGCCAGAAGTGACTGATGAAGCAGTAAAAATATTAAAACTAGCTGCAGATAAATTCAATTTCAAGGTTGATTTAGCCGAATTCGATTTCGGTTGTGAAAGATATAAAAAAACAGGTGAGACTCTCCCAGATAGCGCTGTCGAAGAGCTTCGTAAAGTCGATTCGATTCTACTGGGTGCAATCGGCCATCCAGATGTAGCACCTGGTATTCTTGAAAAGGGAATTCTCTTAAAAGCTCGCTTCGAGCTGGACCAATACATAAACCTGCGACCGGTCAAACTTTATCCAGGAGTAGACACACCCTTGAAAGACAAAGGTCCCGATGATATCGACTTTGTTGTTATTCGTGAAAATACTGGTGACCTTTACTCCGGTGCCGGTGGGTTTTCAATGAAAGGGACACCCAATGAGGTAGCCGTCCAGTCAGCTATTTACAGCCGTTTCCAAGTTGACCGTTGTTTGAGATATGCATTTGAATACACTCGCAAATACGGTAAAAAAGCACGTGGCAAAGGCGATAAGAATACACTTGCCCTGTGCGGCAAAACCAATGTTTTAACCTATATTTACGACCTATGGGAACGTGCCTTTCACGAAATGGGAGATACAGAGTACCCGGATGTTGCCAGAGAATACTATAACGTTGATGCAACCTGCATGTGGATGGTCAAAAATCCAGAATGGTTCGATGTTATCGTAACGGGTAATATGTTCGGCGACATCATAACCGACTTAGGCGCTATGGTTCAAGGTGGTATGGGCATAGCAGCAGGTGGTAATATCAATCCTGAAGGTGTCAGTATGTTTGAGCCTATCGGCGGAAGTGCGCCAAAGTACACAGGTAAAGGCGTTATTAATCCCCTAGCTGCTATATGCTCTGTTCAAATGTTGCTTAGTACACTTGGTGAAGAAAAGGCAGCCGATGCTGTTGAGCAAGCGGTAATGTTCGTAATCGCCAACAAGCTGCAAAGCCTGCAGGCCGGCAGAATGGGGTATACCACCAGCCAGGTAGGCGACCTTGTCACAGAAAAACTCATTGAGTAAATCATTAGTATAACTAACGTTATAACTTCGTGCGCTTCTTGTGAGAATATAGCGCGCGCTATCTTTTTCTGATTTCATTTTTTTCTTGCGAGCGTTGGCGAGCATTTTCATGTGTGTGTGTGCTATAACTGGTGAGAGTATCCGAAATTGGATTATTCTAATATTGTGCTAACAATTGGATAAATAAGAGGGTTGACCAAGAGGTTTTTTTCCTAGCCTAGCATTAATGAGTCACAGGTATGAACTGATGGATCTTCCAGAATTATTGAATTTGATTCAAGCTACAATAGTATCAGTGGTTATGATTTCAAGTTCAGCCTTGATATGTTTGATTATTCAAAATCGCTATGGTAGAATTGTTGATAGACTTCGGAAGTTAATATCTGATCAACGTGAGCTTAGACAGATAAGAAATTCAAATAAGTCAACTCAAATACTCGATGAAAAATTGATTTTGGGAAGATTACAGAATATCGATGTCCAGATTGAACTTCTATTGAACAGAGGTTTAAAGCTCAAGCGTGCACTATTGTTAAATTTCTCAGCAGTCTTCGCTTTCATATTTACCTCATTTCTGATACTTGTAGGTTCCATCCTCTTTCCAACGATAGTTATCACGCTTGTAGCGATGGCTTTCTTTTGTGGAATGTTTCTGTTATTATTAGGTACAATATTAACAGTAAATGAGATTGCAAATTCGTACGATGCAATATCTAAAGAAGTAAAATTTGCCAGGTTTGAATCTTCTGATAAGTAGAATGTATTACGGAGCGCTAAATCGTTATTAAAATTTATGGATGGAACATTGCTATCTACTTTTAAAAATTTTTTCTTTATGTCTTCTATCCAATTCATTAAAGATCTCTTGAATGTTTACCCCTTTGGATGCCAGTAGAACCATTAAGTGGAAAATTAAGTCCGATTCTTCAGAGACAAGTCTTTCTGAACTTTCTTTTGTTGCTAAAATGACTTCTTCAGATTCCTCAGAGATTTTACTTAATATTTCACTTTCCCCTTTATCCATAAGTTTCTTAACGTAGGATCCCTCATCGCCAGTTCGTGATCTCTCGAGTATTATCTCATAAATTCTTTCTAGTATTGCAGCTGTTGGTTTAGATTCCTCTTCTTTCAAAGTTGGGTTATGGAAGCAGGTATCTTGATTTGTGTGACAGATTGGTCCAATCTGCTGAACTTTGATCAGAATGGCATCATAATCACAATCAAAAATAATATTCTGAATTAAAGAGAAATGGCCTGATTCTTCACCTTTCATCCATAGCTTTTTTCTGGTTCGGCTCCAAAAGTGAGTTTTACCTGTGAGCAATGTTTGGATCAATGATTCTCTATTCATGTATGCCTGCATCAGTACTTTGTCGTTAGAAAAATCTTGCACGATGGCAGGGATTAAGCCGTTACTTTTTTCAAAATTAATTTTATCGGCTATTTCTTCCGCCTTTTCTTTACTAAATTGTAAGACCATCTTTCCATATCTCTGAATTATCTATAATCTAACTGGAATGCCATATTTTGTTATGTATCTTTTGACTTCTGAGATTGGATGTGTTCCTCTATGGAATATTGATGCGGCAAGTGCAGCATCAGCTTTTCCTTCAGTAAAAACTTGAACAATATGTTCAGGTTTTCCAGCTCCTCCACTTGCTATGATAGGAATATTTGTTGATTCAGAAATTGCTCTTGTTAACGGAATATCGTAACCTGATTGTGTTCCATCGCAATCCATGCTAGTTAACAATATTTCTCCGCCTTCAAATTCTTCTACTTTTTTAGCCCAATCTATGGCATCAATCCCTGTTGGGACTCTTCCGCCTTCTAGGTGGACTTCCCACCAGCATGGCCCCTCAGATGTTTCAATAATTGTTTTTTCATCATTTTTTTTATAAACACGCTTTGCATCTATTGCTACTACTATGCATTGTGAACCGAATGTATCTGCTGATCTTTTAATTAGATTTGGTTCTTTAACTGCTGCTGTGTTTATCGATACCTTATCTGCGCCTGAATCCAGTACATCTCTAATATCTTCTATTGAGAGTATCCCTCCTCCAACTGTAAAAGGTATGAATAATGTCTCAGCTGTTCTTCTAACCGTGTCTAACAGAATTTTTCTTTTTTCATGAGAAGCTGTAATATCTAGGAAAACAACCTCATCAGCACCTTCTCTACCATAGGCTTGAGCAAGTTCTGCAGGATCACCTTCATCCGTTAAATTAACAAATTGGACGCCTTTGACGACTCGACCTTCTCTTACGTCTAGGCAAGGGATTATTCTTTTAGCCAGCACTTTTCACAACTTCCAAAGCTTCTCTTAAAGTAAATTTGTTCTCATATAGGGCAGTTCCGATGATAACTCCTTCCACATCGATTAAAACTAGTTCGCGAAGGTCTTCTAGGTCTTTTATTCCACCCGAGGCAATTATGGGAATATCTAATGATTGAACAAGTCTTTTGGTATCGTTGAGTGCAGGGCCTTTCAATGTTCCATCAGCGTTCACTGAAGTAAAAATTATTGCTCCTACACCTAATTCGACTAATTTTTGGGCAACTTCAATATATCCTAGTTCAGTCTTACTCTTCCATCCTTCTATTGCTAGCTTTCCATCTTTAACATCGATTGCTCCCGCGACTCTTTGTTTTCCAAAAGTTTCAGATATTTGTGTGATCAATGCAGGATTCCGAATAAACGCAGTTCCAAATATTGCTCTCGTAGCTCCAAGTTCAAGTATTTTTTCAGCTTTTTTATAAGTCCTTATTCCGCCACCCACTTGAATCCTAATATCAACCGATTTGATAATTTTCTCAATTGTCTCAATGTTCTCGCCTAGGCCTAATGCTGCATCCAGATCAACAATATGTAATATTTCAGCTCCCTGAGCTTGAAATAATCTTGACGCTTGAGTAGGATCCTCATAGTACTGCTTCGATTTTGATGGATCGCCTTGAAAAAGTCGAACACATTTTCCACTCATAAGATCAATCGCTGGGATAAGTATCATCTTAGGTTCTACTTCCTTATGGTATTAACATAATTCTTTAGAATAGTCAATCCTGTTTTTCCACTTTTTTCTGGATGAAATTGTGTGGCTGTTATGTTGTCTTTCTCAAAAATTGATGGGAATGTTACACCATATTCTGTTGTTGCAACTATGTCCTTTGGATTGTCAGGTTTTGCGTAATATGAATGTACAAAATACATGTAGTTATTGTCTGATACACCATCGAGTATTATGCTGGGTCTCTGAATCTCAATAGTATTCCAACCTATTTGAGGGAGTTTCACAGTCGTGGGCAGTTTTACGATATCGCCTTGAAGGATATCGAGGCCATCGGTGAGTCCCCCTTCAAAGCTTCTTGTGAAGAAGAGTTGGAGACCTAGACATATTCCAAGTAGTGGCTTTCCATTATTAGCTTCCTGAATTATGGTCTCCTGAAGACTGTGAAGATTTTTTTTCGCTTCAGCGAAAGCACCGACACCAGGTAGAACTATGGCATCTGATTTTTTTATCTCGTTAGTATCATTGAGAATTTTAACTTCGGATCCTGCTTTTTCGAGGCCTTTCTTAATACTGTGAAGATTTCCGACACCATAATTTATGACAGATATTGATGTCACTCTATAGTTCGCCTTTGGTACTGGGGATTGATTTAGAGATTCTAGAATCTAATGAGACTGCTTCCTTCAGAGCTAAAGCAAGTGCTTTTACAACGGCTTCAATCTTATGATGGTCATTATTTCCATAAAATGTCGTCAAATGGAGATTCGATTTAGATGACTGCCCCAAAGAAATAAAGAAGTGTTCTATGTCTTCTGTGACTAAATCTTCAATTTGTGAGGATTGAATTTTTAAATCCAATTCTATGTGCGGTCGTCCTCCAAGATCCATAGCTGCTCTGGCAAGAGACTCATCCATTGGAACATGTGCTGTGCCAAATCTTTTAATTCCTCTTTTATCTCCAAGGGCTTTACTTAATGCCTCTCCGATTGTAAGCGCTACATCTTCTGATAAATGGTGTTTCAAGTCACCAGTTGCGTTTACTTCAAGATCGATAAGGGAATGTTTTGAAATCGTTGTCAGCATATGATTCAAAAATCTGTTTCCAGTCTCAATTTTAGATCTACCTTTACCATCTAAATCAAGTTTGACCGAAATATTAACTTCGGCTGTTTCCCTAATTGCTTTTGCTTTTCTCAATTTTCATACTGCCCGATTTTATCAAAGATTGTTACTATTGAATTGACATCTTTAACTATTGCCTCAGCTCCAAGTTTCATGTATCTTTTGTTTAGTTCGCTTTTGGATGCTGAAGAGGATAGTGTACCGATGAAAATCAGATTTTTCTTACCGAGCTCTTTTGCATTTTTAATCATTAATGCGTCAGATATTGTATCGCCAATATAAGCTACAATATGATTTTCAGAAATAATTTTTTCGAGGAGACTTACAAAAGCTCTAGCATCTGGTTTACCCGCAAATTGAATTGAGTTAGATTGGCTCCAAGCTTTTATTCCGTCATTAAAAATTAACGTCTCCCGATCGAAATATTTCATTAGACCAAGCTTTTTTAAAATGTATAATCCCTCCTTTCTTGGTCTTTCAGAATATATCCCCATAGAACCAAAAATATGTTTGAGCTTTGCAAGTGTTTCTAAAGATGGAATAGTAGTTTCCTTTTGAATTAATCCATCCGGGAAGTTGAATTTTGGTTTTCTATTAGAAAATTTGTAAAATAGATCGCTGCCAAGATAAATTTCGTCGAAAAGTCTTCTCAGCAAGTCTGATTTTACTATATCATATGGGCAAAGTCTTCTTATGATTTCAATTTGTTCTTTTCCGATATTAAAGAGGAGATATACTCCTTTCAATACAGACGATTCTGGATTTTGATGGAAAATATTAGTGAAATTAGCAATTCCAAACTTTTGATCATTTTTTCTTTTCAATAAATATTGAATATCTGCTTCTTTTCGAAGAAATGTTTCTCCGTAACTTCTAATTTTCTTTAAAAAATTATCAAGTTCTAATGGTAATTTTCCATCTAACTCGAAAGAAATTTTCTGAAATTCTTTTGTGTCCTTTAGTTGTAACGCAATTATCCCGAGATAATATGCGATGAAAGCATGTGTAAGTTTCCAATCATTATTGAAAGCACCTGTATCTTTCAATTTTTGAATATCATCATGATTAACAAGTTCTTTTGCTTTCCCTTCAAGACCCAGTAGATTTAAGAAATAAAAATCAACTGAGTGAATTATTGTCTGCCTATAGGATTTTCTATCGTCTACTAGTACTCCGTCACAATCAAAAATAAGTTTCTCAACTTTTGATAGATGTGAAGTTATGCTGTCACTTCGCACGGCTATGTTATAGCCAAATTCCTCATAAGGGAACTCATTATTCAAGATAGGATACGCCTTAGTTCTCTAAGAAATCTCTTATTTGATGCACGAGTACCAACAGTGACCCTTAAACAATTTTCTAGCATTGGGATTTTGCCTCTGTCTTTTATTAGTAGACCTTTTTGTTTGAGATCATTTTGGATTTGTGATGAGGATTCTCCATTAGTAATTTTGAAGAGTATGAAATTAGTATCAGATGGAAAAACTGTTATTCCATCAATATTCTTAAGCTCCGCTATTAGCCAGTTCCTTTCTTTTATAACAGCTTTGAATCTTTTCTTAAAGTAAGAATGATTTTTTAATGCTTCAACAACCAGATGTTGGGCTATGGTTCCTACATTGAATGGGTGAACTGTCTTTTTTATGGTATCTACTAGTCCACTATCTGCTATCAAGTATCCAATTCTAATTCCTGCTAATCCGTATGCTTTTGAGAATGTTCTTAAGACGATTAAATTGTCATATTTGTTGGTCAATTCTAAGATGGAATATTTAGCGAAGTCAACATAGGTCTCATCAATTACAACTATCGAATTACATCTCTCAATAATATGGATGATATCGTCTTTCTTGAATTGATTTCCAGTAGGACTATTTGGAGAGCATATGAAAACTAGTTTTGCATCACTCGAAGTTCTTATCAGAGTCTCAATGTCTAGACTAAAATCAGAGTTTAGCATGACATCAATTTTCTGGCCTTGACAAAGTTGAGTGTAATATGTATACATAAAGAAAGTCGGTTCAGTAACTAGCACTCCTGAGTCTTTATCCACAAAAGTTCTAACTAATCTATCTAAAGCATCATCAAGACCATTTCCTACTAACACTTTCAGTGGATCAATTTTATGAAATCTCGATATTGCATCTACTGCTATTCTTGCATGAGGTTCTGGATAGTCTCTAGGATCAACTTTCGCCACAACTTTTTTTAACATCTGAGTTAGTTTGGGCTTTTCAATTAGAGGATTCTCATTCAAGCTCATTCTAACAAGGTTTGGAATTGCTTCAGAAGGAAAATCAGTATCCAATCTATACGGAGATATCTCCAGTAAATCTTTGCGTACATGTTTAGTGTAGGACATCTCAAACGCCTCTTACTTCTATTGATTTTGAGTGAAACGATAGTTTCTCAATATCAGCTAATGTTCTGGTTGTTTCCGCCAATTTTTTCAAACCTTTGCTGGAACAATTTATATAACTGATTGTCTTAAGGAAGTCTTTAACTGATAACCCTGAGTAAGTTTTAGCATAACCTCCTGTAGGGAGCACATGGTTAGTTCCTACCGAATAATCACCTATAGCAACTGGAGAATATCTTCCTAGAAATATTGCGCCTGCGTTCCTGATTTTCTTCAGAAACGAATAACTATTTTTAGTCATTATTGTTAGGTGTTCAGGTGCAATTCGATTTGACAGTTTAATTGATTCTTCTATTTTATTCACTACGACTATTAGTCCACGCTTTTTCAAGGCGATTTTTACAGTAGATTCTTCAGACATGTTTTCAGTAATCGTGTCTAATATTTCTCTAACTTCATCAGCGATTTTTTTGGAATCGGTAATCAAAATACATGTAGCATTTTCATCATGTTCTGCCTGTGCTAACATATCTGTTGCCACAAATTCAGCTTTCGCTGTAATGTCAGCTATAATGAGAATTTCGCTAGGACCAGCTGGTAAATCAATAGCGACCTCATTACTTAGAATTTGTTTAGCAGCATTAACGTAGATGTTTCCAGGGCCTACAATTTTTTCCACAGGTTTTATTGTTTCGGTACCATATACCATGGCTGCTATGGCTTGTGCACCACCAACACAGTATATCTCATCTACTTCTGCGATATCCGCTGCGACCAGAATGTAGGGATTGAATCTTGTTTTGAGTGAAGGTGGACTGCATAATATTATACGTTCAACACCAGCAACTTTAGCAGGTATAGCAGACATTAGAACCGAAGAAGGATAACATGTCTTTCCTCCAGGTGCATAAACCCCAACAGAAGAGATCGATCGAGAGATTATGCCTATTTTAACTTCTTGTTTTTTATACTCGAACTCAATTCGTTCAAGTTGAAGTTGTTGAAATTTCTTAATATTAGCTGCAGCTTTGTTCATCGCCTTGATTTCTGCAGGTTTTATAGTCTCATATGCTTCCGTTATCTTTTTTTTAGTAGCTTTAATTGTTCCAGTATTGAGCTTTGCACCATCAAATTTCTCTGTTAACTCGAAAAGAGCCTCATTCCCTCTTAGTTTAACTGAGTCGATGATCTCTCTGGTGTCTTTTTCTACACTAACTAAATCCAGTTTAGCTCTATTAAGAAGTTCATGGAAATTATCATCTTCAAATTCTTGAACTGTAGCTATTCTAATCAATGTGTTCGCCACTAAATTTTAAATTTCAATATTTGAGATGTCCTATTATTTCTGAATTGATTGACTTATATCTCATTGGCTTATTTGATTTGTGAGATTTGATGACTTCATATACGTTATTGAAAGTTATATGATCTGTATGGCGAAATGATGATGGCCAATAAGGAAAAAGTTGCATTTCTTGGTCCAAAAGGGACTTTTACTGAACAGGCAGCAAGATCATATTTCTTAGATAATTATGAGTTCATTGAGCATCGGGATATTCCTGAAGTATTTACAGCAGTCTCCTCAGGTTTTGTTAAATTCGGAGTAGTTCCAATTGAAAATTCGATTGAAGGTTCTGTTAATATTGCTCTGGATCTTCTTTTTGAGTCAGACTTTAAAGTCTCAGGAGAGATTGAGCAGAGGATAATTCAGAACCTTATTTCAGAGGATAATGTGGACCTAACGGATGTAAAAAAAGTAATATCCCATCCACAGGCTATAGCCCAATGCAGAAATTTTCTAAGATTAAAACTTCCAAAATCAGAGAGAATAGAAGTCGCCAGTACATCTGCGGCTGTAAAAGCTGTAAAAGGAAGTACTGATATGGCTGCGATTGGAAGCGAACTTGCCGCCAAAAGCTACAAAATGAAGATATTGTGCCCAGGAATAGAAGATAATCCAAATAACTCCACTCGATTCTTTGTATTAAGTCAACAAGAACCTGCTTCAACTGGTAATGATAAAACAACAATAATCTTCTCAGTTAAACATGCTCCAGGAGCGCTCTATGACGCTCTTGGAGTTTTTGCAAGTAGGGACATTAATTTGACGAAGATAGAATCGAGGCCAACTCGTAAAAAACCTTGGGAATATATTTTCTACTGTGGCTTTGAAGGTCATAAAAATGAAAGTTTGATCCAAGAAGTTTTGAGTGAATTAAAAGATAAAACAATATTCCTAAAGGTGTTAGGATCATATCCAAAAGCTAAGATGACATAGTGTGCTTTGGATTTAACTTAACGTCAAGTGACGTTCTTACCTCCGTCGTGTAACCTTCTGGACTGCAATTTGGACTTGTTGTGGTTCTTCAGAGTATAATCTAATGCATTCGCCCCTTCTAGCATGAATTATAGAAACGAACCTTCGCTGATGATTAAACTTGGTCCTATAGCTTGATTTCAATGGAATAATTCTTTTTCCATCAGAATCTAGACCTGTTTTCAAGATACGGTAACGACTAGGAACAATAAGGAGAGGAGTAGGTAAAATAAGAACTGCAAGTATGAGAAAACTTATCATTGATATCAAAATACTGCCAGAAAGAAATAACACAGAAAATAGAATCGCGAAGTCAAGCATGAAAATCAATATGGCCCTATAGATGCGCATATTGCGGTCAACATTTTTTAGCGAATTTGAATTAGTCTCATATAATATCTCATTATCAGCCATTTTCAATTAATCTCCTCTTTCTATTCATCCTAATTTTTTTTGATCTAAATTATGTTATATGATTCAAATTCAACTCTCTTTAGATGTTCCGTTTTAATATTGAGAATAATGTTGTTGGTATATTCTTTTTTGTTATGCCTAGACAGATTTAAATAAGGTTCAGCATTTCTAACAGCGAGAAATCAAATAACAGGAACGGTCACTAAACTTGGCTAAGCTATTCACAAGAAGACGTGGGAGATCAGGATCCACAAGACCAATCAGTAAAAAATTGCCAAGTTGGTGTAAATATAGGGAAGAAGAGGTTGAACCTATAATAGTAAATCTTGCTAAGCAGGGAAACAGTCAAAGTAGTATTGGTTCTACCTTGCGGGATAAATATGGAATACCTCTAACTAAATCGATTACAGGTCAGAAAATTGGAAAGATGCTTTCAAATGCGAAACTTGCTCCGGATATTCCCGAAGATCTTAGAATTCTTCTTGATAAGGCAGAAGGCTTAGCTAAACATCTACAACGTAATAGACAGGATTATGTAAATAAACATGCGCTGGCCCTTGTAGAATCAAAGGTACACAGACTAGGTAATTACTATAAATCTAGAGGCTTATTACCTGCAGATTGGAAATACAAACCTGTTTCGGCATCCGTTGACTAGTAATGCTTGAAACCCATCAAAAGTTTAGAATTCAAGCTGAATCCGTGGCCGAAGAAATTCTCGATTGCATAGCAAATAATTCACACTTTACTGTTAATTGTCATTATGATGCAGATGGAATAACTGCAGCAGGAATTATTGCTAAATCACTGGGCCGACAAAATGCGAATTTTCATTTGAAACTCGTTAAACAGATAGACCAAGAAATTGTTGGTACTCTATCAGATTCGATTTATAATGCTATAATCTTAGGAGATATTGGCAGCGGTTATCTGGATTTGCTGAAAAATATAAAAAAATCCAAAAAAATATTCATTCTTGATCATCATCAAATCGATGGAGATGTAAACGAAGAAATAACCCAAGTTAATCCTCATTCATTTGGAATTGATGGGGGGAAGGAGATCAGTGGGGCAGGCGTTGCATATTTTGTTGCAAAGTCATTAGATAAGAAGAACATCGATTTATCACCTTTAGCGGTTGTCGGCGCTGTCGCTGATATGCAGGATAAAAATGAGAAGAGAACACTCCATAGCCTAAACTCGCTAATAGTAAATGATGCAATTGAAGCAGGCCTTCTTAAGGTAGAACGAGACCTAATCATATATGGAAGAGAAACAAGACCAATTCACAAAGCTCTATCCCATACAATGAATCCTTTCCTGCCTGGTCTGAGTGGTCGGGAAGACAATTGTTATGCCTTGCTTTCATCATTAGCGATTCCAATCAAAGATGGTGACAGATGGAGGACTATCGTCGATCTCTCAACTGATGAAAAGAAAAAAATTTTTTCTGCGATAGTTGAACATATGACTTCGAAAGAAGTCTCGGCATCTGCAGCGATGACTCTGATAGGAACGGTCTATACGCTTGTCAATGAAGATATGTGGACCTCGACACGTGACGCAAGAGAATATGCAACCTTGCTTAATGCCTGCGGAAGAATGGATAGACCCTCTCTAGGCGTCGCAATTTGTATGGGTGAGCGCGGGGCGACTGTAAAGGAGGTAACCACTCTTCTCTCCGAACATAGAAAATCTCTAGCTAGTTATATTTCATTGATAACTGAAAAACCAGAAAATATTAAGAAATATGAACATCTAGCAATAATACATAGCGAAGAATTTCTTAATGAAAATATGACTGGGGCTATCTCATCATTACTGTCATCGTCTGAAACTTTTGAAAAAAACAAAGTGATAATTGTGCTGGCTAAGACTAAGAACGGTGAAATCAAACTCTCGGCCAGAGGTACAGATCAATTGATAGAAAAAGGCTTGAATTTGGGTATAATTCTGCAAACTCTTGCCAAGCGATATAACGGAAACGGAGGCGGTCATAAAATAGCTGCTGGAGCCCAAATCCCAGAATCTGACTTAACAAATTTCCTTACTGATCTAAAAAATGAAATATCTAGGACTTTATTGGAATGAGAATTACAATAAAAATTCGACATGCAAGTCGCAAATTTGCAGAATCTGTAGCTAAGTCAGTGAGTCCAGATAATCTTAAAGCACCACCGAATGTTATTGTGAAGACTCGAGCAAGAGGAAATATAACAACTTCAATAGTAAAATGTGAACGACTTGAAACATTCATAGCTACTATTGATGACTTACTCTTATGCATAGATGCCGCACAAAAGACTTTGGAGGAGGTTAAATCTGACAGAAGAACTTAGAATGCGTGCAGATATCATAATTGGATTCAGCAAGGATATCGTTGAAGCTAGAAATTCTATCAAAAATGCGATTGAAGAAGCGAATAATACGATAATGGTAAAAGGTATCTCTAATAGTCAAAAAAAAGAAGCTGCCAGAGTAACAAAATGGGAAATCAAAGATAAGATCTTAAAGTTAAGTATTGAATCTGGGACTCTTGTGAGAGCAACTACTGCAGCTTTAAGACTAAATAAACATTTAACAAATATTCTTGGAAAAGAATTTAAAATCGGGTCGAGAGAATTAAGCGCTGAAAGTATAAAATTTTCTATACAAAGCGAATACGAATTAGATGAAGGGCTCAAAGCAAGAATTACTGCAATTCCAAACATATTAGATGCAGAATATCAGTCTGGTCGGATCAATGTATCCATAGATGAAATGACTGAACATGACCTGAAAAATAACGTTCCTGATAGGCTGGTAAGTAGAGTCAAAGATATATTAGCAAAAGCTGGGAAACAGGCTGTAGTAGCTGAAGATGTTCTGATTGTCAAGAAAGGTACACCAAAGCAAGCTAAATTCAACAAGGATCCAGTGCAATTAGCAATAGCACTTGGATGGGTCAAGGAATTTCCGGGAAGAGGCCAATGGATCTATACGACGCCTTATACTCAATTATTTGAGATTATCAAAGGAATTCTAATCGAGGAAGTGGCACATAATTTAGGTTTTCAACCTTTCATGATTCCAAAACTCATTCCATTAGAAGTAATGAAGAAAATGCCAGGTTATCTAGATGATATTCCTGAGGGAATGTATTACTGTTTTCCACCCCCCAGAGACCCTAATGCCTTCAGTGATTTCAAGGAAAAACTGAAAATAACGAAAGAGATCTCTAAAGAGGCTTTAAAGAAGGCGCTTAAAGATCCAGAATATGTCCTTGCCCCAGCCCAATGTGAAGCGTTTTGGCAATTTTATGGAAAAGAGACTCTAAGTCAAGATGATTTCCCCTTTAAACTCTATGATGCTTCAGGCTGGACCTATAGATGGGAAGGTGGTGGTGTTGAAGGTATGGTTAGAATGCATGAATTCCAAAGAATAGAGCTAACATATCTTGGAACACCAACACAGGTAGTGGAGACTCGTGAGTCAGTATTAGATAGATGTATTTTTGTAGCTGATAAACTCCTCGATATGGAATGGAGAGTCAATGCAGCACTTCCATTTTGGGCTAGAGCGGGATCAGCCGCTATAGATATTCAAAAAAGCGAAAATGTACCCGCATACGATTTAGAGGTATACTTGCCATATAGAGGGCCAAGAGATAAATCCGAATGGCTTGAGATTGCTTCATGTTTTATTCACAAATTAAAATTTGTTGAAAGCTTCAGTATCCGAGAGGCCAAGAATAGAGACCTCTGGACAGGATGCACCGGTTTAGGTCTAACAAGATGGATAGCTGCTTTCCTAGCAACTCATGGATTTAAACCAGAAGAATGGCCAGAGAATATCCAAAAGAAATTTAACAAGAACTACAAATTACCATCAAGTCTTATGTGGCCTCAGAAGAGATAGTTGTATGAAGACTACGTTTAAAAATACATTCTCACCTCTTTTCATAATCGAAGAGGCTAAGAACAAATATATGTAATGAAAATTCGGGTTCCAGCAAACATTTTAAGCATGGGTATGATAGTAGCTCGATCCAATATTGAGGTCTAACGTTTGTCAAAAACTCCGAGAAGAATCCGGGACAAATGGCGAATGAAAGAATGGTACCAAGTATTTACGCCATCTTATTTTGGAGAATTGAATATAGCAAACATTCCATGCGCAGATCCATCCCACTTGCCCGGAAGAGTTGTAGAAAGCACACTTTATGAAATCACAGGAGATTTCTCTCATCAATCAATTAAACTCTATTTCCTGATAAAAGAAGTCCAGGGCGAGAAAGTACAAACGATTCTCAAAAGTCATGAATATTCAGCAGATTATCTAAGAAGCTTGGTTCGTAGAGGGAGCTCCAGAATAGATGGTATATTCAAAATAACAACAAAGGATGGCTATACCACCAGAATATCGATCGTCGTATTCTCAAGAGGTCGAGTTAAGATAGCTCAACAACATTCTATCAGACAAATCATGAGAAAGGTAATCGAAGAGAAAGCCAAGACTCTGACTTACGATCAACTATGCCATGATATAGTTCTTGGAAGTGTAGCCAAGGCAGGTATAGGTTCTGACATTTTTAATCTTGCCAAAAAAATTAATCCCTTACGTCACGTCGGAGTTAGGAAATCTAAGTTACTATCAATTCCTGAAAGTGCAACAGGGACAGGGGTAATCTTAACCGAGAAGGCGCAAACTGCTTAATGTTAAAATAGGGTAAAACTCTAAATCTATTGATTAGCTATCTTTTCTTTTCAGGAGAATCACTCATTAAGATGACCTAATTTTAATTCTATCTTTGAAATAATGTGATTTGATGATGTGCTTTGAACTCTAAGCTATTCGGTACATCAGGAATGCGTGGTATTCCCAATGTAGATTTTACACCTGAACTCGTAATGAAACTCGGTTTGGCACTAGCAAATCTAACTCATGGAAATAGGATAGCTATAGGATTCGATACGAGACTAACAAGTTCATTCATGAATTGCTTGTTATCGGCTGGAATGTTAGTTGGAGGAGCTGAAGTCAGGAATTTCGGATTAATCCCTACACCCGTTTTAGCATTTCTTACATCAAATACGAATTGCAGAGCTGGTGCCATGATTACTGCAAGCCATAATCCGTTAGAATACAACGGTGTAAAAATATTTGATGGAGATGGAATGGCATTTAGTCATACCTTGGAAAAAAAAGTCGAAGACCTTATGGCCTTTAATAATTTACATCGTGTCGACTCAAAATCTATTGGAAATGTAAAACGGATAAATTGCGTAGATAAATATACCGAAATGGTGAAGGAATCATTAACATTAAAACGTAAATGGAGTGTCGTTATTGATCCGGGTTGTGGGGCTGCATACTCAATAGGTCCGAGTTTATTTCGTGAATTAGGATGTAGGGTCCTTACTATTAATGCGCAACCAGATGGATTCTTTCCTGGGCGTCCACCTGAACCAACCCTAGAGTCATTGCATTTACTATCAAAGATGGTGAAAGAGACTGGGGCAAATGCAGGTGTGGCTTATGACGGAGACGCTGATAGAATGGCTTTGATAGATGAGAACGGCAGATTTGTTTCAATGGATCAGTTGATAGCTGCTTATGGAGCCAGACTTCTTTCACTAAAAAACAAAAAGAGAATAGTCGTTCCTATAGATGCATCAATGTGTATAGAGGAAAGTATTGAGGCGGTAGGTGGCAACGTTATACGAACAGCGGTGGGGGATGTTAACGTGGCTGAATCTATTGTCGAAAATAATGCGACGTTTGGTGCAGAGGCCAGCGGTGCATGGATCAATCCAGATTATTCTCTTTGTCCAGATGGAATTCTTTCTAGTCTTTTAGTTATCTCTGAGATTACTGGCCAAAGAGGTAATCCAACTCTATCAAAATTTGTCAGTTTAGCATCTAGATATCCAATACTTAGAAAAAAAATCAATTGTCCAAGAAAACTTCATTCTGAAGTCATAGAGAAACTTCAATCAGAACTATTCAATTTGATGCCGGGAAAAAGTAATGTTCAAACAATAGATGGGATAAGAGTAACCTCAAAGAAAGAATGGATCTTAGTCAGACCTAGCGGTACAGAACCTGTCCTAAGAATAACTGTTGAATCAAAAAGTACAAAAAACGCAGAATCGCTTATGAAGGAAGTTATAAAAATAATTGAAAATATTATTATCAAATTGTCATAAACATTCTAACTCATGCTCTCATGAAATAAAATAAAAGAAAAATATGTAGAAATGTTTGACTAGAGTAGGATCAAATGATTAGAGTGATAATTCTTGCCGCTGGCGAAGGAAAGCGACTACACCCGCTAACAGAGAACAGACCAAAACATATGATCCCAATAGCTGGAAAACCAATAATCCACCAACTAATAGATGCTTTCAAAACTAATGGCATCTACAGATTTTCAATAGTTGTTGGTTATCTTAAAGAGAATATTATTAAATATTTATCTGATGGGAAAAAATTTGGAATAGAGATAGACTATGTTTTTCAAAATAAACTCCATGGTACGGCTGATGCTCTTGCTCAAATAGAGAATAAGATTGAAGAAACAAGATTTCTTGTCTGTTATGGTGACATATACATATCATCAGATGCAATCAGATGTGTAATCAAATCATATGATGACCACTCCTTTGATGCAGCTGTAACTGTTGTACCAACAAAAGATCAGAAACAATATGGTATTGTACAGATCGAAAATGGATATGTGAAAAAAATTGTCGAAAAACCAAAAATTGTATTTCCAAATTCATTTGCAAACGCGGGAATATACCTCTTCGAAAGAAATATTTTCAAAGAAATTAGAAAAACTAAGAAATCTCCTAGAGGAGAACTAGAATTAACTGATTCGATAAATAATCTTAAAAAATCAGGATCTAAAATAAAATCTATATCAATAGACAGCAAATCTTGGATCGATATAGGGCTTCCATGGAATCTGTTAGACGCAAATAAGAGAGCATTACTGAATTTACAGCCAAATATTGATGGTGTAGTGGATGATAACTCAACAATCAATGGGGCCCTCTATGCGGGACCAGCGACAAAGATACTGCCAGGAGCGCGCATTGAAGGTCCAGTATATCTTGGTGATGGCTCCATAATAGGTCCAAATTGCTACATACGACCATATACGAGCATAGGTAGGAACGTTAAGATCGGAAATAGTTGTGAGATAAAGAACTCTATACTAATGGATGAAACAAAAATTCCACACTTAAGCTATTTTGGAGACAGCATAATAGGTGAAAGATGTAACTTCGGTGCCGGTACAATAACAGGTAATTTGCGATTAGATAAGAAAACTGTAAAAATGAAAATAGAAAACAAATACATTGACAGTGCAAGAAAAAAACTTGGAATAGTAGTAGGTGATGATGTAGAAACTGGTATAAATGTGAATTTCATGCCAGGAATAACGATAGGTTCAGGCTCGAACATAGGTCCTGGTGTAAATGTTTCTAAAAACATTCCTCCAAATGTTAAACTTGTGTTGAAACAAAATATCCATACGATAAAAATGATGATGCAAACAAGAAGAAAGGGTGTAACTAGTGGTCGAAATCGATAAGGATGAACTTCGAAAAAAATATCCAAATCTTTGGAATGAAATCAATGGCCAGAATTCTACTTTAAAAGATTTGATAATCGAAGAAATGCAGACTGATACATTTCGAGGATATACTCCTAATGCCATCGATTACCTTAGAAGATGTGAAAGAAATGAAGAAGCGGAAAGAACAATATCCTATTTGCTCAAGAGGGGTGAAATATCAGCTGAATATGCGAAAAAGCTCCGTAAACAACTTAAAGAGAAGGGGCTAAGGTCCTTTGGACCTAAGAAGGAAGATGGATACTATCTTAGAGAAGCAGGAATAGAATAGATATCTTCAGAAAAAGTAGGTGATGTCTAGATTTATCATCAAAGTAATGAATAGCACTGCCTCGGAAAGTTTATCAAGAGATTTTATTAGAAGTAGGCCTCCATAATCCTCTAAATAATGAGGGATTCACTCAAAAGATAATCATAAGGGAATGATGTTTGAGCTCATCAAATAAATCCGAAAAAGTATCACAAAGCAAAGACAAACAAAGAAAACAGACCATGCGCCAATTTGCATTTGAATGGCGCAGAGAACCGGCTATCCTACGCGTGGAGAAACCAACTAGAATAGATCGAGCAAAAAGGCTCGGTTACAAAGCTAAACAAGGTTTTGTTGTAGTCAGGGCAAGAATAAGAAGAAGTGGCTCAAGAAAAAAGAGGCCATCATCTGGTCGAAGACAGAAAGCAATGGGCGTAACTAAAATTAAATGGAGTAAAAGTCTCCAACAAATAGCTGAAGGAAGAGTTGCCAAGAAGTATCCTAACATGGAAGTCCTAAACTCCTATTACCTCTGGGCTGACGGAAAATATTTTTGGACAGAAGTCTTACTGATCGATACGCATCATTCCTCTATAATAAATGACCCACAAGTTAATTTGATATCCAAGACTTGAAAAAGAGTAATGGTGATTCATATTGACTAACACAGAATCAATTGTCAAACAGCGTGGAGTACATATAGGCACAACACGTAAAGGCAGGGGTTTTTCTGAATCTGAACTTCATGAAGCTGGTCTCTCGATACATACTGCAATCCGATTAGGAATACGTTCAGATCCATTAAGAAGAACAAAACATCAAAAAAACATAGAACAGTTGCGGTTATTGCTAGACTCAATGGATAAAGATGCTCTAAAAATAAAAAAACTCTCTTACACACGTTGCCGACAAACTGCCAAACCCCATAAAGGAAGAACTGAAAGAGGATTAACTTCCTCAGGAAAAAGGACACGTGGGCTTTTAAGAACGAGAGGATTAAAGAGCACAAAAAATTACAAATTCAAAAAATAGAACCGCTTTAGATTTTAAAATCCAATGAGTTGACTCGTGAGTTAACCAATGGAATTCACTATTCTGAAGCTAGGTGGGTCTATCATAACTGAGAAAAGTGGCCCCCCTTCTTTTAAGAACCAACTATTTGATAAAATTGCAAAAGAACTATCAAATTTAGAAGTAAGTATGCTCCTGGTACATGGCGCAGGAAGTTACGGGCATCCTATTGCCAAGAAATATTCGATACACAAAGGCTACAGCAATCCGAGTCAGTTGAAAGGTGTAACAGAAACAAAGCGGTCAATGTTCTCGTTGACATTGAAGATCGTAGACTCTTTAATGAGATATAACGTTCCAGTAGTTCCTTTTCTTTCCTCAAGTTGCATGGTGGCTAAGTCAGGTAGATTAGTAGATTTAGAGTTGGCGCCATTCAAGATACTTCTAGACATTGGTTTGGTACCGTTATGTAGTGGCGACGTTATAGCGGATGAAAAAACTGGATTCACTATAGTGTCAGGAGATCAGATTGCCATTCACTTAGCAAAAAAACTAGGTGCTGATAGAGTGATCTTCGGATGTGATGTGAATGGAATTTTTGACTCTGACCCAAAAACGAATCCCACAGCAAAACTAATAGAGAGACTTACTTTGGATGACTTGAGAGACATGACCTTTCTAGGAGAATCTTTGACGACAGATGTGACGGGGGGAATGTCAGGAAAACTAAAAGAATCACTTGATTTTGTTTCCTCAGGCGGAGAAGTGATCATTATGAACCTCAATGAGCCACAGAATCTTACTAAATTATTAAATGGCGATGAAGTGCAATGCACGCGTTTAATTCCAAAATAAAAGGAAATCTGTGTTTATCAACTAAGATTAATTATTAACATCAAAAGGTCTCTTATGTAGACAAGATTGAACGAGTTTCTGAGGTTATGAAATTGAAAACGATCAACACGTTGCGAAGAATGGCGAAGTTAATTGATCCAATCATGGTTCAATACCTAAGAAAAGGTGCTGACAGAAATTTCGTTCCAATAGTTAATTATCAAGTTAAAACCGGTGGAAAGCGTGTTAGAGCTGCACTAACAATTCTTTGTTGTCAAGCGTGCAAAGGTAGAATCAAAGATGCTCTCATACCAGCAGCAATGATCGAACTCATTCATAATTATTCACTCATAATGGATGATATTATTGATCACGGCGATCTAAGAAGAGGCTTACCAACTGTGAGAGCGAAATACGGAGATCCTCAAGCATTACTTGCTGGTATGTTTCATAGGGAAATAATTGGGGAGATGGCTCTTGATTCTCCTCAATCAAAGGAAATTCATGCTCTGATGGTAAATGCAATAAAAGTTACCATAGAAGGAGAACGACTAGATATTCTATGTGAGCAAGCTGGAAGATCTGATCAGTACATGCTAAAGAACCGCTATCAGAATATGACGCTCAAACTATATTTTAACATCATTAAGAAAAAAACAACAGAACTCATAAAAGCAGCATGTTTAGCTGGTGCGATATCTGCTAGAGCGACAAAAATCCATAGAACTGCTATAGCAAAATATGGAGAGAAAATTGGTCTTGCATTTCAAGTTATAGATGATTTCTTAGATATTTTTGGTGAGAAAACAGGAAAACAAAAGGGTAAAGATATTATCGAACATAAGATGAATAATGCCGTTATTGTCTATGCTTTATCAGACATGAGTCAAAAACAGCGTAAAAGGTTTATAAAAATTCTTAAAACGAAACGTTTGACAAAAGACAAAATTAGAGAAGCGATGATCCTTTTAGAGTCAACGAACACAAAAGTGAAAGTTCTACAATTAGCAAATGATCTGATTGCTGATGCAAAGAAGAGTCTTAAGGTTCTTCCTGAAAGTACTGCAAAAAATGATCTTCAAGAGCTTGCTGATTTTGTGGCAGCACGTCTTTATTGAACTCTTTAAAAATACTAAATTTTTAATTTGATTGTGTAACCAAAGAAATTACTAAGATCTATAAAATTTCAAATCAAAAACTCACAAGAGGCGAAGGTGACCAGTCACATCGTCAATTAATTTAGTCGGTCCAGGACCAATGGCAATGCAAGTCACTGTGTTAGCTGGAAGTTGAGTTAATCCTTTATCTTGTATTATGGCAATTGACAAATCAAGTTTTAACGCTTTAGATCCTAAATTTTTTATTTCATCTAATGAGCTTACTTTTAAAACAACTTTGCATTGTCCTTTTCGGATCCACTCCTTCCACAAGCTCCGGTTTTCTTTTCTTACAATTTCAGATCCTTCAACAGATGCATGCCCCACCTGTGCGGCGATTTTACCTTTTCCCATTTTGAGATCCTGTCGAACAACTATGGCCATCTTGTACGGGGTAATTGAACATGAATCTATTCTGGTCAAATCTTAGCTATCTCCTAGTTTAATTTCAGAGATTTCAATCGGTTTATTTTTTCGAATATCAATTAGATTGATTGAATGACCAAATCTTCCCCTAGTTCTTATGCTAGATGCTGTTGTTGCGTTAACCAGTAGAGTGTTGTTGATTCGTAAAACTCTCCTAACATGTCTGTGCCCCATTAAGATTAAATCAACATTATATCTTAGTACCATGTCGAGAATGTCTCCAGCATCCTCGAGTACGTTCATCTCCCGACCGGCATAAGGAACTGGTATTAAATGGTGGTGGAATATCAATATCTTTACAGTGTCTTCTGATAAGCCTCCTAATTCTTCCTCTAAATAGCTTTGTCTTCTTCTACCCAATCGACCCTCATCTCTGTCAGGCTCAGGGCTATTGAGAATGAAAAATTTCAAATCTTCCTTTTCGCTTTTAAATTCTAAAGGACCGATCATTTCACGAAAGAGAGATTGGCCATAATTTCTCTCATCGTGATTTCCCGGTGCGATGATCATCTTAGGTTTGATGGATTTCAATTTTTCAATAGCAAATTCGTAATCTGCTAGGACTCCATTGTCAGTAAGATCTCCAGTATGAACCACAATATCTGGAGCTGGATCAAGTCCATTTATAATCTTTGCTGCATGGTCAAATCGTTTTTCCATAAATTGTCCAAATTTAGAAATGTGTGTATCTGAAATTTGTACAATTCTATAACTTTGGTTTTTCACAATTTATTACCTCTAAGATTATTCTTTTCTCAAATACTTCTGCTAATAGAATTTTGAGCGCGGGCTATCAAATTCATATTAATTCGTATTTATTCTTGAATGTGTTGATTAAGATGTCTAGAGTATACTATTTACGTCTTAGATTACGACACAAAAGGAATCCTTTTTTAAATCTCACTCGTCAGAAGGTCTAGTAACATGTTAGATAAAGATCTTTGTATGAAATTCTTCATGTTTGAATATTTACAATATTTGAATTGAGAATTACGGGGATTCATAAAAAAATGAGTGAGATGCCGTTAGGAAAGGTTGTTTCTATTGAATTGAGTGCAATAGCACATGCGACTGAAAACCTTGAGGCTGTTGAAAAAGCCATGCGAAATATTTTACCTTGCGAAATATGTGAATCCCAACAATTTACAAGACGATATCTGAAAGGTCATCACGGAAATCCTATCACTACTTTGAATCTAAATATTATCAAAAAGGATGAAACCAAATTGATTCTTGAGAACCTATTTCGGTTAATGGATCAAATTGAGAAAGAAAAGTTGATATTGGAATTCGAGAATTTTCTAGATGATAAAGAAAATCTCTACTTAAGACTAGACAAACAGAAAGCATTCGGAGGAAAGCTTACACTCACAAGTAAGGATCCCGTTAGACTCAAAATAAAGACTGAGGTGTGGCACTCTACGCCTCAAAAAGTTAGAGAGATCTTCTATAAACTAGGAATGTCAGAATGAGAGTATTTGTAGATATCAACATAAAACCTCCTGTTGAAGACAAATATGTGCAAGAAAAGATGGCTAATCTTGCTCATCAGGTGGGATTATCAACTGTCTGTCTGCGGTTCAAGCAAAATACTCCCTCAAATGAGATCAAATCTTCCGCTAGAATATTCAGCAGTGTTGGTTTAGATGTTGCAATAGGACTTGATATATTTGCGAGTTCAAGAAAGCAACTTCTAAAGCAACTAAGTACATCAAGACGTCTATTCGAAATACTAGCTGTCAATTGTAAAGATACAAAAACAGCTATGGTAGCTGCGCATGATCGACGTGTCGATCTGATCTCGTTAGAAAGTATAAGATCAATCAGGACAAAACAATCTATCATTAAAAGTTGTAGTACAAATATTGAACTTGAACTAATGAGAATTATAATGCCTTCAGGAAGGACTAACCTAGAACAAATTAATCATTTTAGTCGCGAGATAGAACTTGCAAATCGCTATAAAATTAATATCGTTGTTTCAAGTGGATCAAAAGGATTACTATCATTGCGAGCACCAAGAGATATGGCAGCACTTGCTAATACTCTAGGTCTATCAAAAGAACGCTCCTTGGATTCCGTATCTAAAATTCCAATTCAGATAATAAAGGATAACCGGAATAAACTTTTCAATAATCCAATAAAATCTTCGTAAGGTAAGATAACAAATGTTAAGAACCTCTTGGAGATACCTACTTCTTAGAGTTCCAAGTGAACAGAATGTTTCAGAAAATGATCTTAAATCTGCGCTTTCTGAAACAATTGAAGAATTTTTTGGTATTATTGGTCTCTCACAAATATCAATAAAAATCATTAGATATGAGCCATCTAAAGGCAGGGCGATAGTCAGATGTCGCACAGAGTCAACAGAAATGCTTAGATCTTCTATTGCCTTATTAACTAAAATTTCTGGTAAATCCGGATCAATCTCGACAATAGGTGTTTCAGGTACAATTAAATCTTTGAAATTGAAATAGTCTGAAAAAATATGACAATATAAAATTGAAATCTATTATTCCTTTACTTGAAATTCTAGGTTTATTCCCATCGGATTTCAGATTTTCTAATGAGGCCATAAATAAGAAACGCTGCACCAATAATAGCTAATGGATAGCCCGCTTGTTTCAATATATTTTCTTCTCTAATCTCTTCGACTTCAGTCTCAAAAATATATTTCCCAGAAAATATTACTGCTTTTTTGTATGTGGGGTCTTCTCTATTATCAAACAATAAATAATATGTTTCATTTTTCTCTGGAATGAATGTCTCATTAAACCTAGATACTTTTTCTTTTCGTATTACATATTCTATGTCCTTCTCTCCAGTTTTCCATTTCTGATATTCACTACTGTTCACAATGGAAAAATCTATTTGGCCACTTTCATTGGAGTCCGGAATCGAGATCTCACCTTCAACATTAACCACCCACCCTTGTTCGAGATAAATTTCTCTAGCCACATAGTCTCCAATTGAGGGAATTCTCTCGTTATTGAAGACTATTTTCGTTTCATCTTGGGCCACTTCTACCGTATAAGTAAAAGCGCCGAAATTTGCCAATAATAAACCTACGACTAAAATGGTGAGTCCACCAAAAGTTGGTCCAGCTCTCATTTCTCATTTTCTCCATCAAATTACTAGTTTAATTCAATTACTCTGACGTCAAATATACCAGATAACTACATATATCAAAATACATGTTTTACGTTTTCTACTCTTGAAATAATCAAGTATCTGTTCTGTTTAATTTCTCAGCCTATTATAAAATATTAATTAGCGCTAATAGTGCGTTCTGTGTCACAATAACGGAGTTAGAGATTGGATGACGTCCTGCAAAAGGTTTTAGTAGAGCTGATTATATTTCGATAGAAAGGTTTCTTGGCTAGGTGTAAGGTTTGTCGATGTTTGCTGCTCCGGGAGCATATGACCGTGCGATCACGGTATTTTCACCAGATGGTAGACTTTTCCAAGTTGAATATGCATCAGAGACTGTGAAGCGAGGCGCAACTGTCTTAGGTATATCCTGTAAGGGTGGTGTAGTCTTGGCGGCAGAAGAAAGGGCAGCCTCTGTACTTCAAGATCCAGAATTTATGTGGAAGATCTTCCAAATTGATGAGCATATAGGCGTTGCTGTAGCTGGATTAAGTTGTGATGCACACACGCTTGTTGACCAAGCTCGAGTCTATGCACAAAGTAACAGGCTAATGTATGATGAACCCATTGATGTCGAGATGTTGACAAGAAGGATCGGGGAAATAGAACAGATGTATACTCAACATGGTGGAGTTAGACCCTTTGGCTTATCAATGGTTTTTGCTGGAGTTGATAGGAAAGGGAGTAGAGTGTTCTGGACAGACCCTAGCGGGGCCTATCTAGCTTATAAAGCATGGTCGATTGGAGCTGGTGGCGATGCTGCAAACGAAGTTCTAGAAGCGGAGTACAATGACGATCTTACTCTTGATGAGTCGATTGTTTTAGCGCTAAAATGCATGTCAAAAGTTCTCGAAGGTAAAGCCACTTCACAAAAAATTAGGATGGCCATTATTCCCTCAGAAACAAGGAAATTTAGACGATTATCCAACGAGGAAACAGAGAAATATCTTAAGAAAATTGAGCCATCAAAAAAGGCTCAACAGAAATGAGTGGCAAATTCACAACTGCAAGAATAACGGTCGGCGGCGAACACTTCGAGATACTAGTGAAGCCAGATCTGGCTCTAGACTATAAAATGGGTAAAGACATTGCAGTGAGTCAGATTGTAGCGATTGAAGAAATATATTCAGATGCTAATAAGGGCACGAGAGCCTCAGCAGATAAGCTTCAAAAGAATTTTGGAACTATTGAGTCTATTAAAGTTGCAGAGGAGATAATTAAACGGGGAGAGCTCCAGTTAACTACGGAGCAGAGGCGTCAACTTGTAGAAGATAAGAGAAAACAGATAGTCTCTTTTGTATCGAGAAATTGTATCGATCCGCGAAGCGGAGCGCCACATCCGCCCTTAAGGATTGAGCAAGCCATGTCTCAGGTTAGAATATCAATAGATCCTTTCAAGAGTGTTGAAGAACAGTCAAAATCTGTAATAGAGCTGTTGAGACCTATCATCCCGATAAAGATGGAACAGATGCGGGTCGCTGTCAAGATACCTGCGGAATATGCTCCAAGAGCCTATGGTGCTCTAAAGAATTTTGGATTAATTACGAAAGAGTCGTGGCAATCTGATGGCTCTTGGGTTGGTATGTTGGAAATGCCAGCGGGATTATATGGTCCATTTATCGAAAAATTGGGAAAATTGACTCAGGGCACGATACAATCAAAAGTGATTAAGTAGTTAATTATTTTTATGATTTAGTTCAACCATCAGTGTCTGCTATTATGCTCGCAGCAATCTGACTCTAGTCAACATCTTGTGGGAATTAATGCGCTGTTTAAATCAATTCATAGAAAGATTTAGTAAGGTCAGATTGAGAACTAAGCTGAGTCTGTGAGTCAAGAGGGAAAAGTAGTATTTTAGTTACATGACTAAATACAAAACTGACTAATGTAAAAGTAAGATGACTAATAAATCTCCCTTTTGACAAGAATGTAATGTGAGAACGCTTGGGGAAATTCGATAGAAAATGCGTTTGAGTAGATGCTCTTGACAATACTGGCGCAAAAAAAACAACTGGTCATACCAGGTGAATTGGTAGCCAAAGGTGAATATGATCCAGATCTGAATGTTTACAAAGATGGAGAAAATATCTACTCCACGATGATTGGTATCTTCGAATCTCGAGGAAATCGCATTTCAGTTGTTCCGCTTAAGCATTGTTATTTTCCTTTTGTTGATGATATCATCATTGGAAAAATAATTGATGTGGGAATGTCTGGCTGGTCTGTCGATATTAACTCCCCATATTTGGCTCTTCTTCCTGCAACAGAGTTCGGAGCAAGACAAAATTACCCAAAAAGAAGAGAGACTACGCAATCGCTTAGTGTTGGAGATCTAGTTAAGGCAAAAATAATCGCTTTTGATAGATCTAGAGATCCATTGCTGTCAGCCAGAGATAGAGGACTTGGAAAAATAACTCATGGAAGAATGATTAAAATTACTCCCTCCAAAATTCCTCGTCTAATAGGAAAAGAGGGATCTATGATCAACATGTTGAAAAAAGAGAGTGCATGTTCATTGTCGGTTGGTCAAAATGGAATAGTATTGGTAACATGTAGCTCTCCCAAAAATGAGGAGGTAGTTGTAGAATTGATTAAGATGATTGAGCATGAGGCGCATACACAAGGTCTCACAGATAGAGTTTCTGAAGTAATCAACAGAAAACTCAGGGGTGTAAAAACTGGTAAAGCCTGATCCTTCTAAAAATTTGATTGATGATAAAGGATTGAGATTAGATGGTCGTCGACCAGATGAACTCAGATCAATAAAATTACAGGTTGGAGTTCTTGATAATGCAGATGGCTCTGCATACATTGAACAGGGAAAAAACAAGATCATAGCTGGCGTCTACGGGCCGAGAGAGATACATCCAAAACATTTGATAATCCCTGACAGGGCGGCAATAAGATGCAGATACCGCATGGCGCCATTCTCAACTGAGGAGAGAAAGCATCCAGCACCATCAAGACGAGAGATAGAAATATCAAAGGTGATCAGAGAGTCTCTAGAGCCTTCTATATTATCTGAATACTATCCTCGAACCGTAATTGACATCTTTGTAGAAGCACTACAATGTGACGGTGGAACTAGATGTGCAAGTATAGTGGCAGCTTCTCTTGCATTGGCAGATGCTGGAATTCCTTTAAAGGAGCTAGTTTCATCATGTTCAGCTGGAAAAGTAAAAGGTCATGTGATTGTTGATCTCTATGATCTTGAAGATAAATATGGTGAAGCAGATCTGCCTGTTGCTTTAATGCCAAATCACAATTTAGTAACTTTGATACAAATGGATGGAAAACTAAGCAAAGAAGAGTTTGAAAAAGCATTTAATATGGCGTTAGAGGGATGCAGAAAAATAAGAAATCTCCAGAACGATGCTCTAAAACGAAAATATAAACTTGAATCAGATACTGAAAACTCAAAAGATTCCGAGTCCAAGGAGGAAGGAAAGTAATGTCAACAACACCTCATTCATCTGAAATCCTAACACTTGAGCGTGATCATATTATCGATCTAGCTTCGAAAGGTAAACGAATTGATAATAGGGCGCCTATGGACTATAGAGAAATAAAAATCCAAACCGGAATAATAGAAAAGGCAAACGGGTCTGCGCAAGTTGACATTGGACAGACCAAAGTAATTGTGGGTGTCAAAATTGAAGCTGGAACGCCTTTTCCAGATACACCAAATGAAGGAGTTCAAACGGTTAATGCCGAATTTACGCCTTTAGCGCATCCGACATTTGAATTAGGTCCTCCAGGTGAAAACTCGATAGAGCTTGCTAGAATTGTAGACCGAAACCTTAGAGAATCAAAGGCAATAGATCTTACAAAATTGTCCATAGTTCCAGGTAAAAAAACTTTTGTTGTTTTCATTGACTTAAACATGCTCGATCATTATGGTAATCTCATTGATGCCTCAACCTATGCAGCCTTGTCAGCTCTTCTTACAAGTAAATTGAATGAATACGAAGTCAAAAATGATGAATTAATCATTAAAGATAATCAGCAACCATTGCCAATGAATGATTATCCTATTCCTGTTACATTTGCAAAGATAGGAAAAACCTTGATGTTGGATCCGAACATTCAAGAAGAAAATGCCATGAGTACAAGACTGACTGTTGGCATAGATAATGAGGACTGTGTTTGTGCAATGCAAAAGGGTGGTCAAGGAGAGTTTGAACCGAGTGAAATCGAATCAGCAGTAGAGACTGCTATTCAAAAATCTAAAGAGATTAGAAAGCTCATAATGGAGGCAACACGATAATTGCCAAAAATGAGAAAGACCCGTCTGGGCGGTGGATTAGCAACTCGATATGGAACTGCTCCAAGAAGGAGACATATTGATATTCTTGTACGGTTACGAAAAAAACATGAATGTCCAAAATGTAAAGTCAGAGCTGCTCGAAGACTCAGTGTTGGATTATGGCAATGTCGCCGGTGTGGCAATCAATTCACTGGAGGAGCTTATTTTCCATTTACAAAGGTAGGAGAAGTAGCGAAGAGGGCGGCTGCCAGTGCGACTCCTCTCATTTCGACCTCAGAATTGATGGAAGAAGAAACAACCTCAGTCTCAGAAGCTGAATCTGAGAAACCGAAGAGGAAAAGAAACCGAAAGAAGACTGGTGACTCTGAAAAGGAAGAGACTAAGTGATAACTGTAACTACAGGAAGAAATCCGTCACAAAGCACTAGAAAATTAGTAAAAGAATTGGTAAAGATACTTCCCAATGCAAGAAAATTAGTAAGAGGCAAAATGCCTCTGAAACAACTTATAGACAACATGCACGATTCTGACGTTACACGTCTAATTATGGTATACAGAGGATTTAACAGTCCTATCCAAATAGAACTCATGCGTAGACAAGAGACTCAACTTGAAAGTAATAATCTAACTCTGATTGTACGACATGTTAGATATTTCCCTGAATCAAAAAAAGGTAAAAGAATCAAGTTACAATGTCTTACAATAACTTCAAAACAAGATATCAAATTCGTAGAATTGTTATCTGATTTCCTCCAAATACCAATAATAAAAAAAGATGATAAAAATTGTGAATTCTCATTAAATGTATCGAGGAAAGAGAACAATGATTTGATGCTTTCAATTGCAAATCTGAAAACAAGAAAAATCGAAAGATTTGAAATTATAATTAAAAAACTTAAATGGTGAATGAATTTGAATCGTATTGAAAAAACTTACAAGGCAGATATAGTTATTCCATTCGATTCAGCTAAAAGTTTACAGGCTATTCAAAAGGCAATAGTGGTAGACCAAAAACACCAGCCGAATAAAAAAGCATCAGTAAGAACCAAAGTACAAAAACGAGAATTAATAATACACATAAGTGCAGATGATATCCCTTCTCTAAGGGCAACACTAAACTCTAATCTGAGAGTCTTACTAGCTTGGAAAAGAATTGCTGAAGTAATAAAAAAACGAATTATCGTAAAAAGAGATTCCTAAACTTCCCTTGAATAGTGTAGGAAACTTTCTGTAAAACATTTTTGGGAATGAAATCTAAATGAATTTGAAGAACAGTATTGGAATAACAGCTTTAGTCATCGGTGCAATTCTAATAATGTATTCTGCCTATAATGTAAATGAATTACTATTTCTGGAAGGAAAGACAAGCGAAACTGATATTCCGTTGTATAGCAGTACTGTGGTTTTTCCAATCTTTCTAGGAATTCTATTTACTATCAACGGGTCAATAATTTGTGGATTGTCAAGGAGGTCATCTCTAATTTTCCACTTTTTAGCAAATATGATTTGGCTCATAGCCAGTTATAGGTTATTTCTAGTGTTACTAGAACACTTAAGCTCACGCTTGATATTCTATAGAATCTTCATATTCTTCATGGTTGCAATTTTACTTTTTTTTATAGGGGCCATAGTGAATTTTCTGCCAAAATCAAATAACATAAAATAGAAACAATTCAATCTTTAATCCACATTTGGATCTTCATAACATGTCTTAACGTGCGCTTGAGCCAGTTTTTTCAGGTTCAGCTAGATTCATATAAGGTTGTTAAAGCATAAGCCGTAATCATACATTCGGAGATGACAGATGATTGGAAAAAGAACCTGAACTTCCACCTGAGATCAGAGAACAACTTACAAGATTTCAACAGCTTCAACAAACGCTTCAAGCAATTGTAACTCAGAAACAACAGCTTGAACTTGAAAAGGCGGAGATTGAGAAAGCGTCTAGTGAACTTGAAAAATCTGCCGAGGGTGCAACTGTCTACAAGAATGTTGGAAACATTCTGATAAAGAGTGAAAGACAAAAACTATTGGATGAACTCAAAGAGAGACGAGAATTAACTGAGACCCGTGTGACAGTTCTTGGTAAACAAGAAGAAAGAACACGAACCAGACTTACTGAATTGCAGCAAAAGATTCAAGGTAAAATCGGATAGCACGAGCAAATCCAAATGATATAGCTGAGTGGAAGTTTCGGAAAACGAATATATTAAACTTAATAGGACACCGACAGAACAAGAATTAGAAATAATATGTGACTCAGCTGAGGATGCTGCTCGAAAAACCATTTTTAAAAAGGTTGATTCAAAACAAATAACCGATCTAGATATAACGATTGAGTCCCATGGTGATAAGCCATTAACTCTTATCGTTGATATTTCTATAAGTCCTAGAAATACGAATGATGAAATCACTAAATTGATTGACATCGCATGCGACGAAGCGTTAAGCGCAGCTGAGATGAAAGTGAAGGAGCTTAAAATTGCTTAAGTTTACGAAGATAGCTCATATTATAAAAAAAGCTAGAAAAATTGCTATTCTAACTCACGCAAATAGTGACCCTGATGCAATATGTTCAGCTTTTGCATTAAAACAGCTACTAAAAAAAATTAATTCTAAAACAAAAATAATCGTAGGAGCACCTGAAGGAACAAACAAGATCTCGGAAAAAATAATAGAAAGATTCAATTTAACTGTTGAAGCTAAACCAAGTTTAGATGATGTCGATATAATATTTACCGTAGATACCAATAATCTAAAACAACTAGGAAAAATATCTAGTGAAATAGAAAAATTTGAAAAATCAATAATAATAATTGACCATCATTATCCACATCCCTCAATGGAAAAATTATCCAAACTAGAGTTCTGTGATAAATATTCTCCTTCAACATGTGAAATTATTTATGAATTGTATAATCACTATAAAATCAAGCCAACAAAAAAAGTGGCTGAAATCTTAATTATTGGAATATTATGCGAAACAAGACATCTGAGGTTAGCAACTTCACAGACTATTCAAATAATTTCAAGTTTAATTAAACAAGGAATAAAGATTGAGAAACTTCGTGATATACTCGAGATAAAAATGGATCAATCGGAAAGGTTAGCCAGACTTCGAGCAGCACAGAGAGTAAAAATTTCATCTTTAGATGGATGGATAATTGTGAGCACAAATGTCGGATCGCATCATGCCTCTGCAGCTCGAGCACTAGCTTTTCTTGGTGCAGATCTGGCAATGGTTGGCAGTTCTGACAAAGATCGATTAAAGATCAGTTTTAGATCAAAGGAAGATTTTTCTCAAAAATCTGGGATTCATTTGGGTCGAGATTTAGCAAAGCCACTTGGTGATTATGTTAACGGGACAGGTGGAGGACATTCTCTTGCGGCTGGGGTTACTGGATTCGGTGAAGTAGAGCATGCCCTGGAAAAAGCTTCAGAAATATTGAAAGCAGCTTTAAGTAAAAATAGAAAGTGAACAACTTCTATATGAATTAATTCAAAATGATCATGCATAAATTGATTTAACAAATCTGAAACTAGCATACGAGACTTGGTGTCCAAATAATTGCCAGTGATTGAAGTAAAGAATCTGACTTTCACTTACACTGGATCGAACAAACCTGCAATAAAAAATATAAATTTCTCTATAGATAAAGGTGAATTTGTAGTAATCACTGGTCCAAGTGGATGTGGTAAAACTACACTAGTTAGATGTTTCAATTCACTCATACCAAGTTTCTACAGAGGAGAAATATCTGGAAAAATCGATGTTCTAAATTTAGACGCATCAAAATCGAATACAAGTACTTTAGCTAAAAAGGTCGGCTTTGTTTTTCAAAATCCAGAAAACCAACTATTCTCACTCTCGGTAGAACGTGATGTAGCTTTTGGTCCAGAAAACTTGGGGCTTAAGAGAGATGAAACTAGACAACGTGTAGACTGGGCAATGAATATTGCCGGAATAGAAAATCTAAGAGAAACTGCACCATACGAGCTATCTGGTGGACAACAACAGCGAGCGGCAATAGCTTGCGTTCTAGCTATGAAACCAGAGATAATAGTGTTAGATGAACCCACTTCATTTTTAGATCCTCTATCCTCATACCAAATACTAGAAGCAATAGCTGAGCTGAGAGATACAGTCGGAATAACAATAATCCTTATCGAACATAGACTTGACCTTGTCTCAAAATATGCAGACAGAATAATGATCATGGATGATGGTCGAATAGTTTTGGAAGGTCCTCCTTCAAACGTCTATAGTGAAGAAACAAAACTATTGGGTGTTGGAATACCGAAGGTCTCAATGTTATTCAATCTCCTAAAAAAGGATGGGTATGATCTAGGAGAGACACCCGTCACTATAGAAGAAGCCTCACAAAAGATAAGGAAATGTTTCCAAAATGATTGAGGTTAAAGGTCTCCATTTCAGCTATGATCGCAAGGAAGTATTAACCAATGTTAACTTAAAGATCCATGATGGAGAATTTATAGCTGTCATGGGGGAGAATGGGGCTGGGAAGACCACACTCGTTAAGCATTTCAACGGACTATTGAAATCGAATAAAGGAGAGGTCCTAGTCGATGGGAAATCAACCAAAGATTCGACAGTAGCATCACTATCAAGAAATGTAGGTCTTGTATTTCAGAACCCTGATCACCAACTCTTCTCTGAGACAGTTTTTCAAGAAGTTTCATTTTCAATGAGAAACTTCGGCTATTCGGAGGAGATAATAAATAAGAGAGTAAACTTCATTCTTGAAACTTTAGATCTCAGCTCCTATGCGGACACTTCCCCCTTTATGTTAAGTGGGGGAGAAAGGAAAAGAGTGGCATTAGCCTCTGTTCTAGTTTCTGACCCTAAACATATCATTTTAGATGAGCCCACAATAGGTCAAGATTTTCATCAGAAAGATAAGCTTAGAAATTTCATAGTACAGATGAACTCTCAAGGTAGAACGGTAATAATTGTAACTCATGACATAGAGTTTGTAGTTGATTGTAAACCTAGAGTAGTCCTTCTTTCAAAGGGATCAGTCTTAGCTGATGGCAGTTATGATTCGCTCTTCTCAAATACCGATCTAATTGACAAAGCTTCACTGATGTCTCCTCAGATAAGTCTCCTCATGGCCTCTTTAGGAGATCTAAATTTTGATCCGAAGATAATGGATCTCTATCAGGCAAAAACGATTCTTGAAGGGAAGTTGAAGAATTGTCTCTGAAATTGTTTGAAGGATTCAAATTCACTCATATGACTACTCCAGTACATAGAATGGATCCTCGACCAAAGTTTCTCATTGCACTGACGATTTTTATTATGTCTCTTCTTTCGATGAATATTCTGGTTTTATTAACACTCTTCTTGGTTCAGATACCAATCATTTATGTTGCAAAATCATTTCACCGCTGGTTTAATTCTATTAAGGCAGGAGCCGTTTTGGCATCTTTGATATTTGTTATGAATTTTATCACAGGGTCAACGTTGGTATTTTCACTTACAATGACTTTACGATTCCTAGTTTTAATATCAGCTTTTTCCCTATTTTTCATGACTACCTCTCCAGATGATCTAGGTTTAGCACTGGAAAAAATGGGCTTACCATATATGTTGAGTTTCACATTTACGACCGCAGTAAGGTTGGTACCCACAGTTGCATTAGAAGCACAGACTATTATAGATGCTCAAAGATCCCGAGGATTAGAATTGGACAAAGGAGGAATTGTTAATAGAATTAGAAAATACATTCCCATTCTTATTCCATTGATTGTTTCTGCTATCAGAAGGAGTACCGAGTTGGCTGAGGCTCTAGAATCTAGAGCTTTCGGAGTTACACAGAAACGTGAGCCGTTAACAGTTTTGAAGATGAAACAATCAGATTATTTGGTAGCCGCAACAGTGTTTCTTACTTTACTTATTGGGATATACATCCAAATTACAATATCTCTACCTAATTTTGATAATAATGTAACAATGCCACCGATCTGGCAATTTTGGGATTAGCGCGCTCTTAGTAGAAGCACTTTGAATTATCTGCGTAAGAATGCAAGGGAGAATAAGTCATTTAGAGTCTGTGAGAAAGTTACAGCTAGGTTAACATAGCATGAACTGCTCTCGACCTTTTTTCTTGAGTTTTTCTATGGTTAATTTCTTGTCTCTAGGTTTGAAACTTATCTTAATCTTTGTAGCGGATTCTCCAATAGTTAGAGGGAAGGCAGTATCCTCAACCAGTCTTGTTGGAACATAAATGAAGTATTTCCCATCTGTTCTTCTGAATATGCTTCCTCTAGCCTGACTAACCAAGACTAATCCCAAGTTAAATATAATGATTAGATTCTTAGATTAAATTATTAATGCAAAATGTTATTTATCACTATTGAAGATACCTAATGTTTTGTAATTTAGAGTTAGTATGATGGAGGTGAATATGTGAAAACGGGTATTGGGGCTGGTGCTGTTGCAGGAATAGTTGGAGGCATAGTTGCCGTAGTCGCCGTATATGCAATGTATACTGCTGAAATTCAGGCGTCTTCACAAGTAGATATTGCAAAATGGCTTACCTCACAAATTGGATTAAATATAATCTGGGGTGCTGTTTTCGGTTGGATCTTCTCCAAGGTCTATGACTTAATCCCTAGTAAAGGTGTGACAAAAGGACTTTACTTCAGTATGATGGTTTGGGCTTTCTTCATAGGATTATACCCACTTTCGTTCTTCTTATTGAACTATGATCCGCCTCTGACACAGATGGCTGTTGGATGGGGTGTTGTAGGATTTCTTGTAAGACTGTTTTATGGACCTGTGCTTGGTGCACTTTACAAGAAATAGTTCCACATATCCACCATTCTTTTTTTCCTTTGTCTGATGCTGAAAAGATAAAAATACCTTACATCATTTGAGAGAATATGCAAAACTGTAAGAAGGTTAGCTTGACTATGTAAAACTCGCCAGTCGACTCACATTCTTCTGATAAATACTCTGTGTTTATTTGTTATGAGACAACGACTGGTAGTGACTTAGCTGAAAATCTTCAGAATGCGCTTAGGAAACGAGGAATAGTATCTTTTGTTGCTAAACCAGATCTAAGGAAACATATCAGAGAGATGAAAACATGGAAAGCGAATCGCGACGAAGCATTGAAGACTGCTCACACATTCATCCTAATTCTTAGCTTCGAGGAACTTACATCATCAGAAATAATTTATGAATTTAAATTTGCCATTTGGAGAAATAAGCGCGACAGTACATTCTCTATAATCATAGCTCATGATAAGATTATCCCGCGAACCCAACAGGAAATACTCAGCTCAATGGGTATTGACACGGCGGAATTCCCGCAAATTGATTTCGACACTAAGGAGAAGTTAGCTCGAATAATAAGTTCGAGGCTTAATGATGACGGTACTGTTCGTGAACCTCGTAGCAAATACGCTATCCCAGAAAATATTGAGTTTAAAGAAGAGTTTTCCTCAGTTCTCACAATTGTCACAAGGCTTTTGGAGAAGTCTGATGGCAGGGGTCCACCCACTAAAGAGGTAGAATCCTCGATAAATAAACTAGTAATGTTGTTCAAAAAGCAGATAGATAATTGGGACTTTACAGCGGTCGAATTTGCTACCAAAGAACTATTTATGAAGCTGTATAAATTTACTGAGAATGATTACTATCTGGAACTTTATTCTATCTTCAAGGATTTGTTTGAACGTGCCCATTCAGTGAATCTGCGCATTGTGGGAACAATGATCAATGCTTTCAACGAGATTCTGTTGGAGTCATGGATACCAAAGTATGATGTTGAAAAGGGCGAGGAAGCAGCAAGAGTTCTACTGAGATTGGGAATTGATTTTCTTAAACGTGACCATTCCGTGACAAGGGTATGTGCTATGAGTATTAATGATCTGGCAATGGAAATGTATGAGCCACAAATTCTCTCCAAAGAAATCATCCTAGCAACTTGTGCGCATGAAATGGTGGAAGTCAAACCTGAGATGAAAGACTTTGTCGACGAGCTTGTCGATCTGATTCAAAGCAACGACCAACTCGCATCGGAACAAGCCCATAGATACACATATCTGACGAAATCAATTGACTATGCTCATGCTGAACAAGGAGACTACGGCATAAACATAACAAATTTTGAAGAGCAATTTCTATACCCCAGACTCAAAGAAAATATCAACGCGAATATCGAAGACTACGTGAACTTTTTGACAGAGTTCGAGATCGAGGATAGAGACAGTGTTACTTCTGCAACCTACGATCTAATTGACTTGATAACTGTCTACGAATCCGTATGTCCGAACATCGCCTTCGAGATTGGACGATTGGTATCGCAAATGAGTGTCAAAAGTATAGAAGAAATGTTTAATCATATGGTTGAAGGTAGCAAGTTTCTAACAAAGATTTACAGGGGCTCGGAAATGTTATCGACCTTCGACGAATTGATAAGATTTCTTGAAGTCAATTCGGATTCTGAAAACATAGGCGTCGGTATGAAAACTTGGGGGTTTACAACAATCAAATTCGCTAGGAAATTGTCGAGAGAAGAACAGAGAAATCTTGAAACACTTGCTCAGAAACATGGAATCCTATATGGGGCAGACTTCAAGTTAGATAGTGAAGAAATGATGTTTACTGTGGACTTTTTGGCGTATCCGAATAAAAGTGCGTATGATGTGGGTAAACTCGTAGCATTTCTAAAAGATGTGAATAATACGGTGTCCATAGCGAGTTATTCAACTGGAATAGACATTGGTCTCCGAAAACTATCTGAAAAAAACGTGTCTAAGTAGCTTCGATATGATCCTTCCTTCGTTTCTCAGTGAGCCATATCGATGAAGAAAGAAGGGGTTTAGGGAATTCTTTCCCCAACATGAACGGCCATTCTTTTCTCTGTGTGTGTGCTCACCAACTATGCCCCAATCTTCTAATAGTTAATTTCCCAACCTGTCGCTGGCGGTTCTGTATTTCTCGTAAAATAATATTGAATTAACCACAATGCAAATGGAATACCCATGCTTATGAGCATACCCAATAGAAATCTGAAGATGTTGGGCTTTTCATAACTTTTCTGTTTATGATTGCGTTTATTCAGTTCTGCTTGAAAGAGTTTTAACGCTTTCTTTCGATCCTCTTTACTGAGATCTGTATTAAGTATAATTTTGGTGTTTTTATTTGTTATTTCTTTTTCATGTCTTTCACTGTCTATAAAGTGGTCTTTGATAGCTTCTTGGTTAGTCAGATATATTCCATGTTCGTCACTCAAATGCATAAAGTGGTTTTGTGTCGGTGGAATTATTTCTCCACAGTGGATGCATTCATTTTTCATTTTTTAACTTATCTCAATTCCTTTCTTGCAAAAGACAGGTTTTTCATTATTCATTTAATCTCCACCATGATGGTCTTATAGTTTTTCTAAATACCCTAATACCTTCATTTTCAATAATTGTGATATGTTGTTCCATTTTTACCAGAGTGGGTTCGGGAAGCTCAAAGCGGTAATTGTCAAAACCCACGGCAACCCCCCATGGGACTATCCTAGATATGTAAAGAGCTCACCAGCTATAGCACACACACAATAAAAAATGAAAAAGAAAAAGAGGTTAACAACTAGTTTTGTTGTACCTAGCGCACGTGTTAATGCATGTCGGCTTTTAGTCTTACTTGCTCTTTTCCACAATTAAAAGAAAGTTAACCTTGGCACCCATTCCCCCCGCGGTAAACTTGGGATTAACGCTTGGGATGATTTCCACAACTTCACCTTCTAAATTATTTAGGAATTGCTCTAACTTTCCCTGATCTTTTATCATGTCAATGTCAAATCTATGAACTCTATATCTAACTTTCATTCTTTCTCCTTCGCTAGTGCTTCGATATTATCCAGTCTATAAAAAATTTTAGGACCGTGTGTGTGCTCATCAGCTAAGGCACACACACAAGAAGACCAAATAAAGAATAATATCTTGCAAAATGTAATGTGGAATCATAAATTATGCAGATTGGAAGCCAACATTTCTACAAACGGAGTATTGAAGATGAAGGGCATAGTTGTTTATGACACTTCCTATGGAAACACTAAGAAAATCGCAGAGACAATCGCAGAGACACTAAAAGAGTCTGGAATAGAAGTTGATCTCTTCTACGTAAAAGACGTAAAGAAGTTAAGCGTAAAGGACTACGATTTCCTGGTTCTTGGTTCTCCGACCAAATTTGGCACAATGAGTTTTGCAATCAGATTCTTTTTGGGTAAGGTGAAGAGTGAGGAATGGATGAACAGGCCTTTCACAGCCTTCGACACTGAAAATCCTGAGAACATGGAAAAGAAAGAGTATAGTGCAGCCGAAAAGATTGCTGAAAGGCTTAGAGATAAGAGGATGAATCAACTGTTGCCAGTTCTGAAAGCCGCTGTGTTGGGACAAAAGGGACCGCTTAAAGAAGGCGAAATTGATCGGACTAAAGATTATGTAAGGGAACTCGCAGCTAAATTGAAGGACGAAAAAGTCTGAACGCTGGCAGAAGAACAAACGTTACAACAGCTGCTGTTTTTCTCATGTCTTTGAAGCCTCTCGTCGTCGCTTACCAGCTAAGACACACACATTTATACCATATTCTAAAATACTATCGAATAAATTGTGATTAAAATGAATATACCGTGGATACTTGTTTCGATTATAATTACTATTTTAATATTGGCAATACTTGCTATTTTCACATTCAAGAGAAAAGGTTGGAATAGAGAGGTTGATTATCGCACTTATTTCGGCATAGGAATTGTATGGGTTCCCTCTGGTATAGTTTTTTATCTAATCTTCGGATACGTGATGGGTTTTGTGTTTATAGTTATGGGACTAGTGTTCCTTGCTATCGGTTTGAAAAACAAGGATAAATGGGGTAAACCACAAAAGATGTCACCTGCTTATCAGAAAGCATTAATGATAGCTGTACTTGGTTTAATTGGTCTACTAGTTCTTGGTATAATAGTATTCCAGATGATGAGATGATATTTTCTTTTATTGTATGTGTGCTCACCAGCTAAGGCTTCAGACACAAAAAAGATTAGTTACCGAATGTCAAATGTTCAATGTGTTGATATTGACTAAATATGATGTTGTGGATGAGGCGATAATAGATGCTGAACCCTCTGTCGTATTCCAAGCTATGAGCGATGAAGTTACTGGAGTCTCAAAATGGTGGATGCCACACTGGGAAGGTAAGATAAGAGACAATGAGAAAAAGGTTCAGGTAGGATCAATCATAGACATCATAATTCACAAACATGGAAAACAAAAAGTTGCCGCCAAATGCATAGAAATGATTGAGAACAAATACGCAAAGTTCCATTATTTTGAAGGGGCCTTCATAGGTATCGCCGAATGGAATTTTGAACCCATCAACGGTAAAACAAAGGTAAGATTCCGATGGAATGTAGTTATCAAATATTCCTCATTACTAGGCAAATTAATCTTACGTTTCATAAATTTAGGTAAGGTCCACTCCGATGTTGTTCAACATGGATATCGGGGATTGAATCGTTACGTGACTCAGAAAAAAAATCAATAGTGATAACATTATACAGTAAGATGTTTAGGTCTTGTTAAGGGATTCTTCCCTTAACATGAGGAACATTATTTTATTATTTTTTTGTGTGTGTGCCTTAGCTGGTGAGAGCATCCAAAACTGAACCATTAGATTTCTGTGATCAAAACTGGTCTATCCATGTGTTATTAAGGGTGAGTATCCCGTTGAGTATGCTTTACTAGTAAATTAGTGCATGAATCCAACTCATAACATCAATTGTACTTGTACTTCACAGTGCGCAAGTTATTCTTAACATATGCTAGGATGTCATTTTCAAGGTTGGTAGTGAAATAATGTATATGCTCACTAAGGCAGCTATAGCCAGCAAAATTATTTGTACTATTAATATGGGAATTACATAAAATATTGAAAATCCTATTGTCAACCATAATAATGTAAGTGCTAACACCTTTGAGCGTGCTGGAATACCTTTCCCTTCACGATAATTTCTAATATATTTCCCAAACAATTTGTTATTTAGAAGCCAATTATGAAGTCTTCTCGAACCTCTCGCATAACAGGCAGCTGTTAAAAGTAGAAACGGTGTTGTAGGCAAAAGTGGAAGAAAAATTCCAATAATACCAAGAGCTAAAGAAATACTGCCTGCGATAATCCATAACCATCTAAATATTGTATGAGACATAACTGATATTCACTCTTCACAGCGCACGCAGCCGGATCCTAGGTCAGATCTTTTAGCAAGTTACATCTTCGGGATCTGGTTCTATGATTTTAAAGATTTTCAGATTCGAAACGTTTCTGCATGGAGATATATTCTGATCTTGGTGGACTGAATACATCAAGAAAAATTGAACTCTCAGTACTTAATGTTCTAACTTGGTGCTTCTCGTTTGGTTCAAATCTATAGACCATTCCTTTTCGAACTAATTTCTTCTCTATTCCATTTGAGAATTCAGCTTCACCTGCTAGACAGATCCCCATTTGCTCGTGTGGATGACTATGTAAAGGAACTTTTTTGCCAAATGGAATTTCAACTATGAAGAAAGTCATGTTTTTTCCATTAATCAATACGCGTCCTAGAACGTCTGATACAAATTCGAATTTAGGTTGATCAAGGTATTCGATAATTTCCAATTTACTTCAACTCTTTTCAATCTTGATATAGTTCTCTTATCTTAGCGAGAATGTGTTGAATAAAATTTGATATATTGCAACCTTTAAATGATTAATGACTATTTCTCAGCTTAACAAAGCCGAATAGATAAACCAACCTCCAAAGAATAATATGATTGATGCACATACGCCAAATACGATCCTATGTACTCTTTTGTTCCAGAGATCTCGAGATCTATAGACTGCTTTTGATACAAAGAGATCCCAAGAAAAATCGCAAGACCAGTGAACAACCGCGAATAATAAAAATCCTGTAAGCCCAAATATGGTTGAATTAATGACTAATGCTGATCCAATTGTTGCCCACCAAAGAAAAAAGTAAGGATTTGCACTAGTTGTAATAATACCTGATAGTATTGAGTTAAATCCAGTATCATTTCCTTCTAATCCTATATGTTCTCTAGCTTTGAACATCTGAATCCCCATGTAACCAAGCATTAAACCGCCAATCAATCCGATGAGCCTTCTCACTATTTCATCAGTAAAAAATTGGGCAAAACCCAAATAGATTAAGACCATTAACGGGATCTCTATGATTCCATGACCAAGAGCTATCAAAGCGCCCGCGTTTCCACTTTTTCTTCCTTTTGCTATTGTAACGGCCATTACGGGTCCAGGCATCATCACACCTGAGAGGGATATTATTACGACTGAGAAAAGGAATAGAGGAATATTTAGGATTGGATCCATCGAGGGTACCTTCAGTCAATTATCTTTGGTGCATATAGAAATATTATCGTCTTCTTATAGAAATTAGATTATTGGTTAGTGTGCTATAATACAGATATACTGGAATTAATATCACATTACTGCAATAGTTTGGACAAGGCGGACTATACAAGTGAATAAATTCGATACATCCAGTTTTGCTGATAAAATTTTGGCAGCTTCAAGTTTGGCATCTGAAGGTTCAGAAGGTGAAGTAGAATTCGCTTTCACAGATGAAACCTTGGTTAATAAGACTATGATTACAATGATTAGGAAATATGCTAAGGATTTTTCCAGTCAAGGGTTTACATTTGATGGATATATGACCCTAAAGACGGTTAATCAAGGTGAAACGTCGGATAAATCGAATTTGTTGAAAAAAGGAATAATTACTCCAACTGAAGAGATTGTGAGAACTTTCCTTATTGTCCTTTCTAAGTTAGGTAAAGTGGAGGAACTTTTAGAATTTGTATTAATTCATATAACACCAAGAAACCTCAAAATATTCTACACGCAAATGGAAGAATCAAAAGATTTAGACGAACTCACGCGGAAGCGGCTAAAGAATATTGAATCTGAATGGGCTCAAAAATCAAATGTTGGAAAGGAACTGCTTACAGTTTGCTTCTTAATTGAACGGGATAATTCCTATGCTATTGATATTGAAAAAGCTGAAGGTCCATTGAAAGGTAAAGAAGATTTAGCCAAGAAGATCATGGAATCAGTTTTTCGGTCCAGGTTAAAACTTGTAAGGAATTTTCTGAAATAGAATCAGACCAATCAGGGTTAAACTATCTTTAGTATGTCTTCTTTGAATTATTAAGCAGATAAAAATTTCTTAATATATACTGTCTTTATCGACGCTATATAGATCGAATTCTAGAGATCTATATTTCGAAGTGAATTGAGTAATATTATGGTTGATGCGTCTTGGTAAGGGTAGTTGTCGATGAAAGGGAGAGACCAAATGTCTCTGCATGTCTTAAGAAGCTTGGTTTGACCTTGGATTATCGTCTGCTTGAGGAGGGAGACTATATTGCCGGAGAATATGCTATAGAGAGAAAAACGGTTCGAGATTTCATTTCATCATTATATTCTGGAAGACTTTTTGATCAGGCCTACAGATTGGGACAAGCATATCGATTTGCAATACTAATTGTTGAAGGTAATCTTAATTCAGCATTAGAAAAGATGAAAAATCCCAAAGTGTTTTGGGGTGCTTTGATCACCCTATCTTTTGGTTATGGAATACGCCCCTTTTTTACTAGAGATCCTGCGGAGACAGCTGAGTTTATTTTAATTCTTGCCAAGCGTCCTCCCGAAGTTCGTTCTCGGCCACCAGTTATAGTAAAAAAGCCAAAATATGGCCAAATTCGTGAAGGTCAAATTGTTCTGCTTCAGGGGTTGCCGGGGATAGGAACTCGTCTGGCGCAAAAACTTTTAAGACGATTTGGAACCCCGAGACATGTTTTCTTGGCCACAGAATCAGAACTCAATACAAGAGGGGGATTAGGAAGAGCGAAGACCGCGAAAATCACGTCTGTACTGGATACTATTTATAATGGGTTAGATAGGAAATCTGAACAATTGAAGCTCTAAAATTCCAAACCGTAATTATAAAAAGTTCGATGTTTAGTCATAGATAGAGGCTTTGGGGAAAAAATGGCGGTCAAAACTTTCACTCAAGCTTGGTACCAAATTACTAAAGGTGTAGAGAGAACTCTCTCAAAGATTTCACATAAACAAGTTGAAGATATGGTCAATATGTTACTTTGGGCAAAATACAAACACATTCTCATAATTGGCGTCGGTCGAAGTGGTCTTATAGGTAAAGCATTCGCGATGCGGTTAATGCATCTTGACTTTGATGTTTATGTGATGGGTGAGACAATCACGCCAGCTATTGGTCATGGAGATTTGATAATTGCGATTTCAGGATCCGGAACTACAAAGTTAGCAGTAACTGCAGCTGAGATAGGAAAAGAAGTTGGAGCTAGAATCATAGCAGTTACTTCACATCCGAACTCTGACCTTGGAAAAATATCCGATCATGTAGTCCAAATCAGGGGTAGAACAAAAATTGCCAAAGAGAAAGACTATTTCCTACGTCAACTAACAGGAGTTCATGAACCTTTAGCACCGCTTGGAACGATATTCGAATTGAGCGCTATGATCTTTTTTGACAGTCTGATTGCAGAACTAATAAAACGACTGGGTAAAAGTGAAGGCGAGCTTCGCAGAAAGCACGCTACAATAGAATAGAATTATTCTTTCCTTTTTTCTCTTTGAGTTCAGCATCGTCAATTTCTAATCGGCCTCTGTCTCCCTGCCACGTTTTATGAAATTTTTTGACTGTGATCTTTTTTTGGAAGAGAGGGCCATCAAGAACAAATGTTTCATATTCTCCACCTTCACCGGCTGGATTTACTCCATATTTTTCTTTGAGGTGATCTAATTTTTGAGCAAAATTTTTGTTAAGTTTTTTACCTAGCCAGCTTGAGTCTAGACCAAGCGCTGCTGTGCCGACTATAATTATTTCAAGTCCAGACTCGAGTTGATCAAGGAGTAGTTTCGAAGGATCCAGACCCCATAATGGTGTATGAATTCTGAGTCCTAAGTCAATAGCGATATCTTCTATTCTTCTTCTCTGATATTGACTTGCAAGGGCGCCAGCAGCAATCCCTTCAATTCCAAATTTATTCTTGATATCTTGAAGATGTTTGCTTAACTCGTATTTTTCATATTCTCCTTCTGATTCAATATTGTATGTAACTATCTGCAGATTCATTGCTTCAGCCTGTAGTTTGGTCCATCTAATACAGGGATGATGGAACAACCAAGAGTCTTCGCTTTTAGGTTGAAGAGTCAGTAAGACTTTCACATTTAGATTCGCTTCAATTGACTTCATAATGGTATAACAACTATCTTTTCCTCCACTGAAGAGAACGGCGATGTCCATGTTGGATTCTATCCATTTCATCACTATTGTTTTCTGTGAGGTTTACAAGTGTATTCCAAGGAAAGGTGTAATCAAGGGCATTGTTTATGCTTTGCTATTCTATTGTTTATTCTCCAATGTACGTATTGCGTCCTTGATGTGGTTTGGAGTGCCTAGTTGGGCATTGATTTTTGCTTTAGGCGGGCCTATCATAGCAATTACCTTTGGTGCAGTACCCGGATACCTCTACAAGAAAGAATAACCTAGACAGCTAATTCATAAAATATTCAAGTAAATCTAAAGATATTTTAAAAAACAATTAACAAAAATAGTCAAGTTTAAAAGTTAACGCTACCTCTTGGTGCTACCCCTATCACAAATGGGACTGGAGGAAATAAATTTGCCTCGATATAAAACAACTTCAGAAATATTGAAGATAATTGAGAATAAAGACCAAATCCGAAAGATCTAGCTAAAATTCTTACTAGTCCGGAATATATTGGTATTATTGCTCATGTTGATCATGGAAAGACAACAATGTCTGATTCACTATTAGCGTCTTCTGGGCTTCTTTCTCCATCACTTGCTGGAAGTGCATTAGCACTCGACTTCATGGAGGAAGAGCAAAAAAGACAAATGACCATTAAAGCGGCCAACGTAAGTCTGATGCATGAACGAAAAGACGTTTCATACGTAATCAATTTAATCGATACGCCTGGTCACGTAGATTTCTCAGGTAGAGTCACAAGATCTCTCAGAGCAATAGATGGAGCTGTTGTAGTCGTTGACTCGGTTGAAGAAGTTATGGTGCAGACTGAGACCGTTACAAGACAAGCGCTTGAAGTGAGGGTTAGGCCGGTTCTTTACATCAACAAGATAGATCGGCTTATCAAGGAACTAAGATTAACTTCAGAACAGATCCAGGAACGCATTGCTAGAATAATAAGAGATTTCAATCAATTAATAGAAACTTATGCCGAGCCACAGTTTAAAAACAAATGGAAAGTGAGTTTCGCAGATAATACTGTTGCTATGGGTTCTGCAAAAGATCGTTGGGGTTTCACAGCTGAAATTTCTGAAACCAAGGGAGTCAAATTCCAAGATGTTGTCAATGCATACCTAGAGAATAAAGTGGATGATCTAAAGGAGAAAGCCCCACTTAATGAAGCTATATTGAATATGGCCGTGGAGGCAATGCCGGCACCGCACATTGCCCAGAAGTATCGAGTTGAAAAATTATGGAAAGGTGATGTCAATAGCGAGATAGGGCAAGCTATGGTTAATTGTGACGATAATGGACCGGCCGTGATGGGGGTATCAAATATTGTTGTCGATCCACAAGCAGGAGTCGTCGCCACCGGGCGGTTATTCTCTGGAACATTACGTGAGGGTGACACTGTTCAATTAATTGGAGCTAAGACAGATTCTAGAATTCAGCAAGTCTGTATCTATATGGGCCCCTATAGGGAAATTGTCGGAACACTTACTGCTGGAAACATTCCAGCTCTGCTTGGACTTGATGAGGCGCGAGCCGGTGAAACTATAGCAACGGTAAAGGATACGGCGCCATTTGAGGCTGTTAAATATGTAACTGAACCTGTCGTTACTCTTGCTGTTGAGCCAAAGTTTAGCAGAGATCTTCCTAAACTCGTAGATACGCTAAGAAGGCTGTCTATTGAGGATCCAAATCTTGTTACTACCATCAATGAAGAGACTGGAGAGTATCTGATCGCAGGAATGGGTACATTACATCTAGAGATTGCGACAACATTGATTGAGAAAACTGGTCTCAAGATTACCATGTCCAAACCAATTGTAATCTATAGAGAGAGCGTCAAAAAAGCGGTTGGACCATTTGAGGGTAAATCTCCAAACAAACATAGCCGGATTTACTTAGAAATGGAACCTCTCTCTGATGAAGTTGTTGATATGATAAAGACTGGTAAAATTGGCGAATATATGGACAAATCAGCAATGGCGAAGGTATTAAGAGAACAGGGATGGGCGCCAGATGAAGCTAAAGGTGTTTGGAGTGTCGATGAGGGTTGCAATATGCTGACTGAAGTTACCAAAGGAGCACAGTTCCTACAAGATGTCAAAGATATGGTTGTCGCCGGTTATAGATGGGGAATAAAAGAGGGACCTTTAGCATATGAACATATTAGGGGGGTTAAGGCGAGAATTACAGACATCAGATTACATGAAGATCCTGTTCATAGAGGACCTGCTCAAATAATGCCAATGACCCGGCGAGCATTCTTTACTGCTTTTCTGTCGGCTGAACCAACTTTGATGGAACCTATCCAAAGAATTACTGCCAAAGTATCTCCAGATCTTCTCGGTGCTGTTACCAGTGTGATTAGTCAAAAGAGAGGTAAGATTGTTTCCGTAGACCAGAAAGGAAACATAGTCCATATTGTTGGAGAGATACCCACGTCTGAGACTTTCGATCTATCTGAGGCTCTCAGAGGTGCAACAGCAGGCCGGGCTTTCTGGGGTCTGGAATTCGCGAGGTGGTCTTCTGTTCCAGCCTCAATGATAGGACAAGTAATTCAAGATATCAGAAAGAGAAAGGGCTTACCAGCTGATATACAAAAAGCAGAAGACTTTATGGATTAAAAAAACTCTGGCCACTATTTCAAATTCCAAAAATGTGTCTGAGGATCCAGAATACTATGCCTGTCAAGAATGCCAATCCTAAAACTATCAGAACAATTAATGCATAAGTAACAATTTTCCCTAATAAATGAAGATCAAGATAGCTATCTTTTTCTTTGTCATTATTGTTCTGAATGTTACTTATGTTGTTTTCATTATGCATCAAAACTGTTCACCAACATTTGGTAGTAAGTTTTACGTGGCTTTAACTTTTTGGAAGACCATATCTATTCAATTGTCTATGTATCGTGATCAATTGTTTTTGTTATTAGTTTTTTGTAGCAAGTTATATGGGAGTTTACAGATTAGTTTTCTTAACCCCTTGTGTGTGATCATATATTGAGAATAGTTTTGGTCGGTCTCAGTTTTGGAGTGTTTTGTGCAAATATTGGATTTCTTGCTACACTAACATTTGTTCCATTGTTTGCACGATCGTTAGGGATAGGGATGGCTGAAATTGGATTCATAATGGGGATGTATTTCATTGTTGCAACAATAATGATGGCTACTGTTGGAAGCCTTTCAGACGTTGGTGGACTTCGAAACATAATTATTATAATCGGTCTGGCCGGAGCTGCAGTAATCTATTGGTTGATAGGCATAAGCACAACTTACCCTCAACTCCTGATTTTAGCAGGCCTTTTAGCAGCTGCAGACTCTGCATATCGTCCCACCTCAGTCGCAGTCATAGCTCAGCTATCTTCCCGGCAAACGATGGGTAGAACCATCGGAATATTCAATGCTTTCATTGCAGGAGGCATGGGTGTTGGATGCTTAATTGGAGGGCAGATTGCAGACAAATTTGGATTATCAAGTGTCTTTACAATGTCTGCACTCATACTTGTTGTCGGAACCTTATCTTCAATGACGAGTCTAAAACTTGACAAAAAAAATATTTTTAACTCTAATTCAAAGTCTGGAAAAAGAATAAATCTCAATTTACTGTCAATGCGAAGAGAATATCTGATAACAAGTGGTCTTTTACTATTATGTGTGAGTATTTTTTTCAGAAATGCAGGTTTTAGAGGAATAACATCCTTTCTTCCGATTTATTTAACAAATCTTGGTGCTGAAAACTCACTAATCGGATTAATTATCGCATTTAATTTTGCTGTTCAAATGGTTTTGATGCCATCGATGGGGTGGATGTCAGACAGAATTGGTAGAAAGAGAATTTTAAGTTTAGGAATGTTTGCAACATTCCTGGCCACATCCCTACTTTCAATAGTTAATGACCCATTAGAAGTATTTGGAATAGAACTGGCTGTAGCCTTTTCTTGGGCATCTCTGCTAGTTGCAAGTAACGCTTTCGTTGCAGATATTTCGCCACCCGAAAGAATTGGAAGCATGATGGGTTTAGTTTTCACATCAATGAATCTTGGAGGTGTTATCGGACCAATAGTGGCTGGAATAACATCAGAGATTTTTAATCTTCGGCTGACTTTTCAGATTCTTTCGATATTTCCGTTAATTGCCTTTATTTTATCGCTGAAACTAATTGGAAACCCAAAAGAAAATGCAAGAATAGATAATAAATCACGTAATTGAAGAAAGATATTCAAGTTATTGAAAACGTAATGTTCTATCGTGGTGATGAAATGTCGCGATTGGATAAAGCTAGGAAGGCGTATGAGAAAAAGGATCCTGAGAAAATCAAAGAAGCTCATGAAAAAAAATCGATCGAGGCCGAACCATGGCATGATGTTGCAAGAGGCAGGTATATCGGGGATATCATTTATGGGGCGAGTGACGGAATTGTCACTACTTTCGCTATTGTTGCAGGAGCAACAGGAGCCTTACTTTCTCCAATAGTTATTATGATCCTTGGTATTGCTAATCTTCTTGCAGACGGCTTTTCGATGGCTGCAGGAAATTATTTGGGCGCAAAATCAGAAATTGAATACTTTAAGAAAGAAAGACAGAGGGAGACGTGGGAAGTAGAACATGTGCCGGATGCTGAACGTGAGGAAGTGCGTCAAATTTTCAGAAGGAAAGGATTAGTTTCTCACATGGCAGATAAGTTAACTGAAATCATCACTTCGAACAAGAAAGTATGGGTTGATATTATGATGACTGAGGAACTTGGTATTCTCCCTGCTGAGAATGTTTCTCCATGGAAGGGTGCGTTTGCAACATTCTTATCGTTTCTCGTTGCGGGTTCTATGCCATTGATGTTTTTCATTTTTTCTTACACTACGATGATTGAAAATGTATTCGCATTATCAGCGATCACCACCGCAGTAAGCCTATTTGTTGTAGGTGCTTTACGAGTTAAGATCACAAAAACAAATTGGATTAAAAGTGGAATCGAGATGTTACTTGTTGGGGGTATCGCTGCTACTGTAGCTTACGTAATCGGTTATCTTTTAAGAATAATTGTGATTTAGCTAGCGAGTACACAATACCTGAAAAGTATCTAAAGTGTCGCAAAGGTTAATATTCTATATGCAATACCGCCAATGACTAACGCAAGTATTATGTCGAATATACTCACACCAAATGCTCGTTTCCACCCGAATTCCTTTATCAGGGCTGCAATTGTCGAGATACAAGGAATGTAGATCATTGTAACTAAAGCAAATACTATCATCTGAATTGGTGTCAATATCTGAGCGAAATCGGTTGAGCCTGAAAGTTCTGAAAGTAAAATCAACGTAAGCTCCTTACGAAGAATGCCAAATATCAAAGGTATCCCCGTAAGAATGGGTAGACCCAGCCAATCAGTAATCACTGGGGCCATGAATTCGACTAGGGACCAGATGATGCCAGTCATCATTAAAGTTTCAAGAAAAATGCTTCCTATGATAATGAATGGAAACGCCACATAGATGAAATCTTTGGTTCTAGCCCAGGTTTTTTTGGCGACTACAGTGATGGATGGTGACCTATATGGAGGCATCTCCATTATCAGGCCTATTGGCTCACCTGGTAATGCCCTATATGCTAATCTACCAAGCAAAAATATCAGAATAAGATTGAAAAGGTAGAGTGCAATAGCAGTAAGGAGCCCAAGATATCTTCCAACAAGGCCTAGAATGATTACTGTAACGGCTGCGCACGGAATTAGGACTGTAACGAATGCAGCCAAGAAACGTTCTCGATCGGTCTCCATTATGCGACAGCCTATACAGGCAGGAACATTGCAACCATATCCTAACAGCATTGGAATGAATGCTTTTCCGTGCAATCCAATCTTGTGCATTAACTTATCCATTAGAAATGCGGCTCTAGGAAGATAACCGCTATCCTCAAGCAATGCTAGAATGATGTAAAAAGGTACTATGTATGGTAAAGCAATGGCTATTCCAGCGCCTAATCCTGATATTCCTGCAATGATAATTCCAGTAATAATCGGTGATGTAGAGCTAGATAGTAAATACTCTACATAGGGGGTTAAGATTTCCTGAAAAAAATTATCTAATATACTTACAAGAAAATCACCAACGACAAATATTAGTGCAAACATACTCAACATCACGATTGCTAAAATAGGATAGCCGAGAATTCTATCTGCTGTTACTGCGCTCAGTCTGTCTCTAAAGGCAATTCGAGGTGGAGATATTACACGTGTAACCTCTTTTGCTATCAAGTTAGCAATACTGTATCTTTCAGATGCTATCACAATTGGAGAAGGTTCACCGTGTACTTTTTCGATCTGGTCAATAATTTCATTTGTAAGAGTAATCACTTGTTTTCCATTCATAGATTCTAAAACTGTATGGTATATTTCCTCGTCCCGTTCAAGAAGTTTTAGAGCAATCCATCTGGAAGGATATCTCTTAGAGAGTTGTTTGAGTTTATTTTTGACAATATTTTCTAATTTTTCTAGATGCTTCTCTATTTCCTTTCCATATCGTATCTTTGTTTTTGGTATCGCAATTTTGCCTTCAATAACACCAATTAACTTTGATAGGAGTTCCTTAGTTCCAATTCCTGTAATAGCTATTGTCGGAACAATTGGTATTTCGAGTATTTCTGACAGTTTTTCAAAATCAATCTCTATCCCTCTTTTTGATGCAAAATCAATTTGGTTAAGTGCCAATATCATTGGTGTTTGGAGTTCAAGTAGCTGGATTGTCAGGTATAGATTTCTTTCAAGTGCAGACGCGTCTACTATATTAATTATCGCGTCTGGACGTTCCGTTGCGATGTAATCACGTGTAACAATCTCTTCGATAGAAAATGTTGATAATGAATAGATTCCTGGAAGATCAATGACGTTTATAGTGTATCCTTCGAAGAAAAGACGACCTTCGGCTCTCTCTACTGTTTTTCCTGGCCAATTGCCGATTATCTGATCAAGCCCAGTTAGTTGATTGAATACGACGGATTTACCAACATTTGCATTTCCAGCCAAAGCAATGGTTATGCTTTTCCTTTGGTTCAATCAGTTCTCTCCGTTGAACCGTGTAACGAAGACTTTTGAAGCTACACCTCTTCCAAGGGCAAGTGAGAAGCCTCTTAGAGATATCTCAATTGGACCCAGAAATGGAGCACTTCTCAAAACCGTTATTTCTGTCCCGGGAGTTAAACCCATTTCAGTTAGACGTTTTACTAATCTTCTTCCACCAATTATGAATGCTAACTTTGCTTTTTCTTCTTGTTTTAGGTCTTCAAGTGGTGTAGCCTCTTCTATTCGATTTTCTAAATTGCGGATGTTTATGTAAAATTCTTTAAGAGAATTTTCGTCAAAGCCATGTTCTCGACGCCAATGGTTGCGCCAATCCTTGATGTTTCCCTTAAAAATTTTTGAAAGCCTGTTTAGAAAATTATTTTTGTGTATGTATTTGTCATGAATGTATTCTTCTCTATGTTTTTGTACTTCTTGGCGACCTTGTTCAGTTAATCGGAATATGTTCTTATTGAATTTGACGAGTCTTGATCTGATTGCGGTTTCCAATAGCTCATTAGCCTTGTTCCTAGAAATTCCTAACTTGACTGGATGCTGATTTAATTTGAATGGTTCGTCTTGAGATTCTGATACTCTTATTAGTTCCAGCAATTCGACTAGGTCAGGGTCAAGTGACATGACAGACTTCTCATTATTGCTATTCTTTTCTAACCCAGATTGACGATGCGATATTTTGACTTAGAGGAGTGTCAATATCTTCTAAGTGTAGAACCTCGGAATTTTTTACCTTTATTTTCTTCTCAACTTTAATTGTAGTGCCCAGTTCAATTCCAAGTGAAACTAAATGTTGCAATAGTTCACTTCTTTCTTCGGCAATTTTAACTATTGTTCCAGTCTCTTGTGGTTCTAAATCTGTTAATGGTCTAGTCTTGTCTTTTATTATGCCGCCGCATTTTGTCGGTATAGGATTTCCGTGTGGACAAGTCTTCGGATGGCCCAAAATCTTTCCGAGAGGTTTGATCACTTCTTCAGTAATGTCGTGTTCTAGTTTGCAGGCTATTTCATGGACCCTACTCCAATCCATTCTGAGTATGTCTGTCAAGAGTCGTTCAGTTAGTCGATGTCTTCTTATGACATCCAGAGCGATTCGGTTTCCTTTTGCAGTCAATGTTACTCCTTTGTAACGCTTATGCTCGATGAGCCGCTGTCTTTCTAACAACTCTACAGTGTTCGTTATGGTTCCAAGACTGACTCGCATTCTTTCAGCTAATTTTTTAGTATGGGCTAAACCATCTTTCTCTTGAAGCTCGTAAATGTTCTTTAGATAATCCTCGGCTGATGGTGAGACTTTCATAATAATTCAACTATGAAAAGTACGAGTTCTCGTAGTTTAGACTTGCATTCTTTAAAAACATTTTGACTGGAATTCGACACTAATTTATGTATAGTAGGTTTAGCGCCCATGCTGATTTTCTTCACATTTTGTAAACTAATTTTCAACTCGCTTAGGTCTAAAGTTTTTCACTGACAGCGCAGAGCGTTCCAAATATATTTAATAATATATGACTTCTAATCAAGACGTAGACGGGTTACTTCTTATTTCTTTACTTTTATTATTGCAAGGACGGCAAAGAGGATTCCAATGAAGCCTCCTGCAGCAGTTATCGCCTGAAGAACAGGTGAGACTGATGACGCTTGCAATGTCGATATGGGCGATTTTCTAGTTTCGAAGTGGGGGTCGTGGCATACAACACATTTGAATTCGGATATTCCATGATTTCCTTCTATCCAAGCATTATGAATCTCATTATGGCACTGGGCGCATAAAGGACTAGATTCTTCTAAAGGAATTATCACACCATTTCTTAGCGTAATAGTTGACATGTCTTGGCTGTGACATGACATACATGGATAAGTTGGAAACTGGTGTCTCTCCATCACTCTGTAATGACAATCTGAGCATTCAATATCTTTAGTTTCTTGGGCAACTGAAAATTGAATACCCCAACTAAAACTAGTTGAGATAATAATTAAAAAGATTAAGAATATTTTACGAGTCTCTTGTGTGGGGTCTTCTTTATCTTTCATTATTTATCACCTTTAGCTGTGTGATTGGATGATGGCATTTGCCATAAGATCTGATAGAGAAGTGACTTCAAGTCCAAGTTTGTAATAATCATTCAGGTCAATGAGTTGTAGTCGACAATTTTCACACAGAGAAGTTATGATATTTGCTTTTGTCTCTCTTATCTGTTCGACTTTTTTCATTCCCGTCTTCATTCTTAATTCCTTAAATTCTGGGATCGCCACGAGTCCACCTCCGCCTCCACAACACCAATTGTATTCTCTATTTGGTGTGAGTTCTCTGAAATCATTTACAACTTTATTGAGTATAGTTCGTGGCTCCTCGTAAATCCCACCATTTCTACCTAATTGGCAAGGATCATGGTATGTCACTGTTCCAGGGTTTCGAGAAGGATCCAACTTAACAGCATTCTCTTCAATATACTGTGCCATGATTTCGGCTATGCTCTTGACTTCGAAAGGTAATGTTCTATTGAACCATTTTGTTGCGAGGTGTTTCATAATTCGGAAACCATGACCACATTCAGAAATGACTACGGTTTTAACCTCAAGATTCTCTGCTTCCTTAATAATTTCGCCTGTGACTTCTTTAGCAGCTTCAATGTTTCCTAAGAAGTAATTATAATTAGTTGAGTCAAATTGACTTAAAGACCAGTTTTGACCAGCTGCATTGAATATTTTTGCTGCAGGCATTATTGTATGTGCACCGGCCATTGGTATGTAAACAAGTTCTGCTTTGTTTTTCACTGGAATCTTTGCATTAGGATTTTTGGTTTCTTTTTGTAGCTGGACCTCCAGCTCTTTGATCTGTTGCAGGTAGATGTCTGAGTATTGTGAGATATTCTTAGCTTTCTCAACTGCCATGTTGGATAACATAGAAAGCATTTCAGGTGATTTATCTGCTTTGAAAGACAGAAACCTGCCTGTTGAGACTGGCCATGGGGGGTCAATTCCAAATGGACAATGGACTGTACATCTCCTACAGCCTGTGCATTCAAACATCGCGCTTGATATTTCTTTTAAATTATCTTCATTGAGTTCCATTGCTTTGAAGAGTTTTGGCGCAATTTTTCCTGCCATTGTATAGTATCGTTTATGGACTCTACGTAGAAGTGCGAGTTTGTATGCAGGTGAGTGAATGGGATCTTTTGTCTCAACGTACATGTGACATCTTTCGGTACAAGCATTGCATCTTGTGCATACGTCAAGATGGTAGATTGAAGGTCTAGTGAGCTTCTGTTCAAGTATGGCTACTAATTCTTTAGGTTGCATATTATTTCACCCTGATCCTAACAAGTAATTGTGTTAATCCGGCTCCGATTGTATGGATTAGCTTTCCAAACGGGAAGTAAATCATCAGAATCAATACGAGACTGTAATGGATAAGAAAAATAGGATCTGTTGGCAGGTTAGAAGGCGTAAAGGTAACTAAGCTTGAAAAGTATCTTCTCAATTCAAGAAGGTTTATTGTTGATATGAACCGAATATAGATCCCTGAAAGTGCTATTCCTAAAATCAGCAATAGTACGAAATAATCTTCTGGAATTGATAGTTTGCGGAGAAATTTCGGAAACCGACGTGCAAACAAAAATAATAAGGATGTTAACATGATTACGCCTGTTGCTCCATCAAACAGGTCCGATATTAAAGCGAATGAATTTGCAGAAACACCTAGGTTGTCCCAGAACCACATGTATCTGAAAAAGACTTTGTAATGGCTGACGATAACCATCACTAGAGATAGATGGAAAAGCAATATGCCAGCCCATAGAGCTTTTTCCTCTCGAAGAAGTTTAGGAAATAGAAACATCTGTCCAAGGATTTTGGGCAGAGCTCTTGCAAATCCCTTTGATGCGGGATAAATTGTAAAAGTTGCGGCTGCTTTGGGTCTTCGAGCCCATTTGTACAATCGGTATATAATGCCATCTATGAGTATAATTAATGCTATGTAAGGTAGGATGGCCATTAGGAAAAAAAAAATTGGATTAGTGGACATAGGTCCGCATTATTCCGATAAGGGATTATTTAATTTTCTTGATCAGGAACTTGATGACGTTTTCTTCTTTTTTGGTATCGAGAACTTCGTTGCCTGAGGATTTGGCCCATGCTGGAATATCGGCTAGAGTTCCGGGGTCAGTTGCTAAGACTTCGATTACACTCCCAGTGGGATGTTCTTTTATTTCTTGTGTTAATTTGACTATGGGTATTGGACAGAATAGTCCTCGTACATCAAGTGTTGTGCTGGGTTCATTTTCACTCATGCTTTTTTTACCTCTTCGGTTTAGACAAATATTGTCGTAGTCGCATCTTTGGAAAGTTCAATAAATGTGGCTGCACCCATCATGTCGTCAACTTCAGGGATTAGATCTTCTTTCTTTACTCCACTCAATTGCATTGTAGGTGTACAAGCATGGAATTTTACTCCCATGTCTTTAGCCATCTTGATCAGTTCTTCGATTGTTGGCATGTTAGTTTTCTTCATTTTGCCTTTAATCATCTTGGTTGCCATTGCAGTCATTCCAGGTAGCATTCCAAGTATATTAGGCATCGGTAATGATGGATTTCCAACTGGAGATAGTTTGAGACTCTTGTTTTTTGTAATGATGTCCATGCCCCAGAAGGTGAAATACAAGTGAACTTCCCAATCCATTGATGCGGCAGTTGTGGCCATCATGAATGGTGGAAAAGCCATATCGAGGGTGCCTTTTGAGCAGACTATCAGCAGTTTGTTCTTTTGTTCAGTCAAAGATCTCACCTCCGAGATGATTTATGATTTTTGAACTTCGAATTTCAGAAATTTTTTTAGAACTCAGTATTTGCATTATTTATTTCTCCATTTCCTACTCATTCCAACCCGACGTTGTTGATTTGACATCTCTGATCAATTGTTCTGTCAAAATGGTTCGTATCATGTTACATGCTTGTGTAATCTTGGGATGTGCAAGAGAATAGAGGACATTATTGCCAACTCTTCTCTCTTTGATAATTCTCGTGTGGCGCATTACTGCTAGATGTTGTGATACATTGGCCTGTTTTAGATTGGTGAGTTTGGCAAGTTCAGTAACAGATTTTTCGCTTTTCTCGAGTAGATGAAGTATCTCTAGTCTTTTTGGATTTGTTAGAGTTTTGCAGAATTCTGCTTGCATTCTGTAGATTGTGTTTTCACTATCGGATGTCAAGAGTATTCGAACATTCGAATATTCGAAAGCTATATTAAAACCTTGTCATTGCGAGAGCTTAATCGTTATCAACAGCATAACTTACTTCTAAGAAAATCAAACCTTATTCTATCAAAGCTTATTAGTAATGGTATCAAAGTGCCTCGAAAAGGATGATGACAAATGCCAATCAAGACAGGAGACACAGTAAAGTTTCATTTTACAGCAAAACTCGAGAATGAAAAGATCGTAGAATCAACACGACGCAAAAAACCTGTCAAAACAAAAATAGGCTCACATGATCTTTTGCCCGGATTGGAGAAGGGGATAATTGGATTAGAGAAAGGCGATAAAAAGAAAATCAAAGTACCACCAAATAAGGGATTTGGAAAAAAAGATAAGAAACTGATTCAGAAAGTCGATAAAGAAATATTCAAAAAAGCATCTAAACTCCGTAAAAATGTGACTGTTGAGATACAGTTTGAAGATGGGAATAAGCGAAGAGCACTTGTACAAGATGTGAAAAAAGACTACATCGTGGTTGACCTGAATCATCCTCTAGCTGGACATACTGTAACATTCGATATCGAAATAGTTGATGTGAAGCGTGCGCGCAAGGCCAAAGTTTAGTTTTCCTAATATTTTGGTCTAGTGCTAACTAATCTTTTTTGAATAATGTTTTTGATCGGAATATCTCGTGTGAGATAAAATCCTAGAATTACTGCTACTACCAATATTATAGAAGCTCCAAAAATTTGAGCCGAGATCACTCCCGATACAGCAAGGGTATAAGAAATGTTTTCTGGAGTCAATATGAAAAATTGGACACCTATAGTAGAACCTAAAAATATAAAATAGAGAAATATCAAAACAAGTCCATCCAGAAAGCTTATCTGGCTATCTACAAGCATTCTCCAAAGTGCAAGATTGATTATTGATAAAATAATTATTAGTTCAAAGAAAATTGTCATATTAACCGAGCAGGCTGAAGCTACAAGACTTAAACCTAATACTAAGGTTAAATTTGTAAAACATGAACCCAAGATATTTCCTAGTGCTAGATCCATGTGTTTTTTTCTGGCTGCTGTCAATGTTATAGATAGTTCTGGTAGAGAAGTTCCTACGGCTACTATTGTAGCACCTATTACCAGTTTGTCAACTCTAAAAGTTGTTGCGATTTTTATGGCGGAATCGACTACATAATTAGCACTTATTATGATTGCCGCCAAACAGGCGATTATTATCCCAAGATCTTTTGCGATTGTTCTTCTCGGGGTTATTTTCTTTTTTGGAACACCAGTAGTGGTTTTAGATCTTACTATGTATAAGCAGAATAGCGCGAAGGTTCCTAGTAGTATTACGCCGGTTATTCTTCCAGCTTCTGGTGAGAGTAATATCATTATCGGTATCAAAGTTGGAGCGAACATCATTAACGCGAGTTTTTTCAATGAATCTTGAGAGATTGCCATTGTTGCAGTGGAAACCACTGCGGTAATACCGAGAACTAATCCGATATTGGCGATGTTTGATCCAAATAATGTTCCTACAGCTATTCCTGTATCTCCACATTGCACGGAAAAAATAGTGATAGCTAACTCAGGTAATGATGTTATTATAGACAGCATTAGAAAGCCGATTGCTAATTGTCCTATTCCGGTTATTTGAGCTATGTTCGAGGCAGAGTCTGATACTACGTCACTTGATTTTACTAGTACTGCTAGTGAGATAAAGAGAATTAAAAATTGTGTGGCTAGCAGGATAGGATTTTCAATCAATCCTTTTTACTCCATCCCTGCTACCGTTTAGTCTCGTCTTTTTCTTCTTGCTCTCCTTTTTGCATGAGCTTCTGGGTCGAACCATAAATGGGCGTTTTTTGCCACATATTCTCTGAGGCCGAATCCAAAGGCGATTGCTACTGCTCCACCTACTCCTATAGCAACTGTTATCGCTATAGCTATCGCGACGATTTGAAGAATGAAAACATCTATCTCCATCATAGAGAGGCTTAGAATCAGTGCAATGTAGTATAGAAAGAATCTTACTGCAGCGCCCATTACAGATGAATATGCTAAATGTGCCTCTTCACCAACAGTCTCTACAATATCCCCGAGGAAGTCTGATACTATTAATCCACCTATGAGTATGAATACTCCTCCAATGAAATGAGGAAGATATACTAGAATAGAATCAGCGATCGTCGTCAAAGCTGGTATTTGAAGCATATCTATGGCGATCAGCATTGCGCCAAAGTAGATGAACCATCTAATGATTAAATCAAATAATTGAATAACTGTTAATCTTGATCGTTCCATCGCTCTTCCTATTATAGTATCTCTTAGAGTTTTCTCTAATCCTATTCTTCTAAAGAAGCTGGATACAATCTTGCCTACAAGTCTTCCTGCGGTCCATCCAATGACAAGTACTACTAGTGCAGCTATTATGTTAGGTGCCATATTGTTTAGTTGTGTCCAAAGATTTACGAAAAAATCTTCAATCAATTTTTGTCAACCTTATGTTGATGAATAATCTGATGGTTGATTTGATATCTGATAAACCCTTCTTTTATAGTATCATTAGTGTTTTGTTTATGAGGTCACAGAGAGTTTTTATGACTCGTTATAGACTATTGAAGACAGCTAACGGATATTGATGGCGAATATGATGATAATGCGATTGAAAGTTAAACAGGTTGTAAGTCTTAATCAAAACATGGTACGTTTGATTTTAACTCGACCAAGTCTGAAGAGTAGGATTGAACCGATTCCAAAAACTCAAGAACAGAAGATGGCGCAAGATCTTACAAAACAAGTTCAACATGCTTTCGGAAACATTTTTCCAGGAAGTGTAGTAGTTGGTGGTCCAGGTGGAATGCCTGGTTCGGGAGAACTGACTATCGATATGCATGTCAGTGATGAGGAGTATTCAGAGATGGGGAGACCTGGAATCAATGAGCTTGTACATCTAGAATTCAAGAAAACTGATGATCAAACTCAAAGTGAATTTTAAAAATCGTGTTATGTTATTTCCTTTTGTGAGAATTCTAGTCTATTCGAATGCATAGGTTACTTGGACATTTGAAGAGATTTCAAGGTCTCCTGGAGTTATTGGTGTTCCAGCGATCCTAGCTTCTTCATAATATGGTCTTGGTTCATATCCTGGAGTAAGACTCACACTTATCGGTCCGATTAGTCTAACTCCTAAGCTTCTACTTGTTGCATCTGCCTTTTGTTGTGCATCGTTTACTGCTGCATCTATTGCATCTTCTCTCAGTTCATTAAGCCGGTCTTTCGATACGGTGAATTGTATGTTATGGACGAGATTGGCTCCTGCAGATACGGAGATGTCTATTATGCTTCCAACCATGTTCACGTCTTCTAATGTTATTTGAATTGTATTCACTGCTGTGTACCCTATTAGAGCTGGTGTATTTTCATCGTATCGAATTATAGGATCAAGTCTATAACTCAACGTTTTGATATTTCCCTCTGGAATACCGTTAGTTTTCAATGAATCCATGACTGAATTCATTTTGTCAGAGTTCTGCTGTAGTGCGTCTTGCGCTGTCTTCGATTCTGTCTGAACTCCAATATTGACCATTGCTATATCTGGTTTAGTGTGAATAGTTCCAATACCAGTAACGACAATGGTGTTCAAGTTAACGGATGATTCTTGGGATGTTGTGAGTGCAAGTGGAGTGTATCCAGTTGATTGGCATGGTTTGGATGAGGATTCGATCATGTAGAGCGTTATAACATTTATTCCAAGTAATGCTACAATTGCAATCGCTATTATTTTATAGAATGTCTTGTCGCTTTCCAAATCTGATGCCTTCTGTGATGATTTGTCCAAACCCAGTCCTGTAATAAAACGATTACTGATTTAAACTAGAATTTAGGTACAAATTACGTTCGAACCGTGTTTTTATGTTGATTCCTTGCGTAGTTCTGGTGCTACCCAGTATGATTCCAATACTTGGGGGAGCTCTTTAGGTTTGAAATTTCTCCATTTAATTTGTTCGGATGTTACTCGACTCATAGTCATCTTCATCACTATGTTTGTGAATCGTTTCTCTTCGTCAGGATTTGGAGGGTTGATTTGAATTTGAACTTCGTCTATATGACTCAAATTCTCAAAGACTCTACTGAATAATTCACAGGCTTTTTCATGGATCTCTCTTCTGGCTTTTCTCTTATTCTCTTTAAGGGTCATAGATAAACGAATTATTCTACCAAATCTTCCAGTCTCTTTACCCTGTTTATCACGAAGAGGATATTCTCCCACCCTCAAATAATGACTGGCCTTTCTAGACAAGTAGATCTCTCCTCCATCGCAAAAATGTCTTTAATCTCTGTATGACGCCAGACTAGGATATCTGAAAGCGCTTTAATAGATTTATGATTAATGTGAGACAGCCAAATTCTGGCGTGCGTGCTTCAAATCATAGAGTGAGCTGTTTGATGCTCCACAGAGTTTAGAGCTTATGCTAATCTATTTGGAAAAAGGGATAAAGCGTGTACGCTAAATTAGGTTTCTATTGTGATTGACGCAGTTGGGCTGACGTTAAACGGTTGGCTATTTGATCCCACGTATACATGAAGGATTTTGCCTGCCATTGGGTCACTATCGTAGACTATTCCATTAATAGTTAGGCTATCGTTTGATACTAATACTATAAATTCATAAGCAAATGGAGGTTTAATCCCAACGATTGCATAGCCAATTGGTTCCTTGCTGTCTATGATGTATAGGTTTACTCTCTCAGCCGCAGTCACGCGACTAGTTCCTGAAATGATGAATGTATCGCCTACATTTATTGTGGAAGGTGCTTCAATTGTCATATCACGATGTAAATATGGAGAGAAGGAAAAGTATTGTATCTGAGCAACTAAAAAGAGTACTAAAATCAGAGATAATCCATAGTAACTATTTATTGACTTTATTTTTTTTAATTCCATTTTTTTCCACCCGTTTATTTTTTTTACATGTTCTCAAAAAAAATGTAATCGGAATTAATCTGCTAGGCCATTGGAGAAAAGGGAGCTTTGGAAGATTGATTTTTGGCCTAGCGATTATGTGATTTTGTTCTAATATCATATATAACGGCGTTATATATAAGTTTGTGTGTGGTTGAGTGGCAACATTTTTGTGTTCAAATGCATGTTCCTTAATACAGGAAAGGTCTATTGGATTGTGATATCAAATTGCGAAAAAGTTGGTTTCTAGTATTTTTACTTGCAATTTTCTGGAGTCAAAATTATTGTGTGTTGGTTAATGGTCAACAGCAAATACCCTTCGATGGAATGACTTTGAATTACTATGTTGAGACTACAAATGATTTGAAAACATTAACAACTCTTAAAGTGAATGGCTGGAGCAATCTACGTTTCTATGATGTTACGAGTTCCTCTTCAAAATTAATAGTTACTACTAGCGGGTCTTTATCGCAGAGTGGAGAAGTTACTCCTTTAGATTCGAACTCAACAATCGATTTTCCTACAGATCGGGATACGTTGATCTATTTACGGAATGGTGGTAATTCAAACCTAGAAATTTATGCTGGCCCTGCAGGATTGATTGTTCCTTACATTCCAGGGTTTACTGTTGATTTAACTCGAACTTGGAGTATGATTGATATGCCAATCATAAATTCGCCTCTTGGATCGTTCTCAACTTATCGTTATCGTACTCAAGAGACTATCCCGTCCCCCTATGGGATAGTTGAACTTACAGTTCTTGCATCATATGATAAGAATACGCAGATTCTCGTTTATGGTGAAGTTGTAGCGAGTATGAGTGGATTTTCTGCGATTATCGGAAAGGTTGAACTGAGGAAGACCAATTTACAGTTTACACCTTCTGCAAATGGGTCTCCGCAGTGTGTTATAGCAACTGCAACATATGGATCTGAGATCTCTCCTGAAGTTCAATTTCTTAGAGAATTCAGAGATCAAGATATCATGGGTACAATGGCTGGAAGAGAGTTCATGACTGTTTTTCATGCTTGGTATTATTCTTTCAGCCCAAATATTGCATCAGTCATAGCTAGAAATCCGATAATGCAAAGTGTCTTCAAAGTTATTCTTTATCCTTTAATTGGAATTCTGCATCTCTCTGCAGCTACATATAGTATTTTCATTTTCAATTCAGAGATAGCAGTCGTGATGGCAGGTTTCATGGCAAGTGCACTGATAGGTGTTGTATACTTTTCTCCAATTGGGATTTTGGTCTCTTTGAGGAAAAGAACGTCAAATATGACCAATCCCTTATACAAACTGCTCTTGCTTGTTTGGTTCGGAAGTATGATTTGCATTGTCGTTGGAGAAAGTGTATCTATCTCTAGCATGCTGATGCTCGGGACAGGTGTCTTTGTCTTATCAGTCCTAAGCTTATTCGCATTGACTTTTGGAAAGATCTTCTTTAATACTGTTGAATTCATGCGCAATTCTAAAGAGACAAAACGGATATTCAAATGAGTGTACGACAGGACGAGAACAAAAGTCAACCAGCGTTAGCAACTTCTTAAGAAAATTTCTCGAAATCGATCAATGTAGATAATGTGCTTGTGATGCTCTAAGGTTTAGCAATGGATTTAAATATGACGTGTGTCATATTTAATACAGTTGGTGCCTAGTCCAGACATAACAGGCACTTGCGTACTGTTCCTAAGAATTTTCACCAAAGATAATCTCCCTTCTCTCCCAAATGGAGCGATCGTTACTGGATACTAAGGCATTGACGAAAGAAATTAGTGAAAATGTAGAGAGGTGATGTCGTGATTCCATTCGAATTTTGGATTGGATTGGCAGCCGTGGGCATGGCCATATCTGTAGGGGTCATGGCTTGGGGTTTCAGAAGGTTGTCCTAACTCTTCTGATTTTGCTAATATTGATAAGCTGGTGTCTGATCCCGAAGCTATGTTGATCATTACGGTCGCCCAGTGCTACGTTTTTTTGAATTATCGCCTCCTCACGTGGTTCTGGGGCTAGATGGATAATCGGACACTAGCCTGCTTCCAATCGAGCTAATATATTATCTTTAGGCTGAATTTTCTCCAGATTAATTTATTTTTGACAGCTTGTATCTAATCGATGTGAAAAAGAATGCGGCCTATTGCCTTCGCGTGTTTATGTTTGCTAGTTATCAATACATATACTGCTTGTATGTCAAATTCTGAAGCATCTTTCCAATCATTATCAGAAGGATTCTCTTGGACTTATCATGCTAATCTGGAAAGATTATCAAAGTCAAAAACTGATCCAGTTCTGGATTTTGAATATAGGGAGACTCTTGATGGTAACGTTATGATAACGAATCTCAACGAGTCTATAATTTCTCTTGAGGATAGATTTTTTGTCAAGCGATATCGAGTAGCTGGAACTGGTGATATATGGGATCCTGAACCTTACTCTTTCATATTCAACGATGAGATTAACAGGACCACATTAACTTATACTAGAACTATTATTGAAGATTGGAATGGATCGAAAGAGGTTATTGAGGCTGATTTCGGCGAACCAGCAAGAGAATTTATTTCAACATCTCTAAAAAAAGGTCAGCAGATTGAATATAACACGGTTTTCGTTTCGAGTGCTCTTTGTACTGTGGTTTATGATGAATTTGAATTTCAAGGATTAATGATCCCAGTAATACTGTTAACATACTCTGGTCCGTCAGATAGAAGTGAGGAGCCATACACAAACGGATTTGCAGAGTGCAGCTATATCTTCGAAAAAGCTACTGGATTGATGATTTGGGCCATAGAATCCGAAGAAGCAGAAAACGATGAAACTGTTGATACATCAACCTATTATTTTCAGGTAAAACAAATATCAGATATGCCTATGGAAAGAACGATAATTATTCCTAAACCTGCACTACCCAAAGAAGTACCCTCAATAACTCCAATTACCCCATCTTGGAACATACAGGATTTCAATTTTGGTCAAGATCTAAAAAAAGACCCTACCTTAATTGCATTAGTAATTATTATGATAGTGATTGTGGCAAGTCTCGTGTTGACATTGATCTTTCTTAAAAAAGAGAGGAGCCAATCACAAGAGAATGATCTAACAGAAAATGGTTCCACTATTGATCCAACAGAAAATTGAATTAATTATTACGTCTTCTCATCAAAGTTATAGTTAGAGCAAGAACTGTAAATATGAATATAGTTAGTGAATTAAATTCTGGGATTGTTATGTATGCCTGATTTATGTTGATCACTCCGTAACCGAATTGCTGGTCTTTTCCTTCTTGTCCGATATCATCTACAGTATCATGTAAAACGTTTCTAATTTCAGCTGGATCCCATTTCTCATTTGTATTGGTATCATAGTCTGTCGGCACGTCTGAATTCAGTAATAACGCTATTGAACCTGAAACATGTGCACATGACATTGATGTTCCAGCTAAAGTTGCATAACCATCGATAAATGTTGAGATTATGTTTACGCCTGGAGCTGTCAATTCAACAGCTGGTCCAGTGCTTGAGAATGTTGGGCGTTGATCTTCTTCGTTTGTTGCTGAGACGGCTATCACATTTTCGTATCTTGCAGGATAAATGATGTTATCACCTGTTCCTGTAGAATTACCGTCATTACCTGCAGACCCCACAAGTATGATTCCTTGATTGTAGGCTTGGTTGATCCAAGGTTCTATTCCGGGGTCTCCTAAATCAACTTCTGAACCCCAACTCATGGAAATGATATGTATCTCATTTCCTTCAATCGTATCAGTGTAGGTTCCCATACACCATTCTATTGCTTCTACGGCTGAACTATATCGTCCTTCTCCGTCATCTGTGAAGACTTTGAGAATATACAAATTGGCGCTTGGAGCAATTCCGAAAACTCCAATATCGTTATTCTGTGCAGCTATTATCCCTGCGATGTGGGTACCATGGCCGGAAAAGTCTTCTGGATCAGCATCATCCATTAGAAGGTCTGAGAAATCGAAGCTAAAAATGTATGAAAGGTCTGGATGATCTGTATCGATTCCTGTATCTAATATTGCGATATTTATTCCGCTTCCGTTCTTGCCTTCCGCTTGTACGGGTAGAGTGCCAATTCTTTCAATTCCCCATGGTGTAATCTGCTGAGTTGTTTTAATTGGGAGGTCTTGTGCGATATATTCGATTTCAGGATTTAATGAGAGATCGTCTATCTGATCAATGTGTATATCTGCTAGTAGGGCAGGCTGCTGTCGACATTCGTATCTGACTTGTCCTTCCATGTTTCGAATTAACTCAGGTTGGTAATCTTGTTTAAACATGATTAATACTTGAGTGTGTTTTGAAGTAATGATCGCAGATCTATGAATTCCCGATTCAGCTACAAGAGTATAATCATGAATTAGTGAAGCGTTCTCGGCGGGGATGATTATCTCAAATTTGGCTCGCTGGTAACTCTCCAAGTCTTTAGGATCTGATTGATTGGATATTGTGGTTACATGGTTGCTTAACTCATCATATGTTGAAGCTGTAACAGTGATGTTTTCTGTATAATCACCCTGATTCCTTATTACTCCTAGTATGTGCATACGACCCGTGTCATCTGTAGTGTTATGGTGGAATTTTATTAGAAGTTGAATCGGCTTAGTCATATTAGTTAGGGCTTCGCTTATCAAATCATGATATACGGGATCTCTCCCATCAGTTGCTGAATTCCCCAGTACTTCTAATTGAGAAAAAGACAGGGCTGAGGAGAATAATGTAAGAATCATAATGATTGTTAGATATCTAATGCAATTTTCCATTGGTAGATCTATCTAGCCTTGTTGAATGTTTAAAGACAACGGTTTAGTGCATGCGTTGAGATGTAGCCCAATTAATCGACTCATTTAGATGTTTTTTCAGAATCTCATAGCCAAAGTGTTTCTTACCCAGTTCAAAATTGTGTTCTACACATTTTTTATAAGTGGATTGGTCAGTCAACAATTGTATTATCTGATCGGCTGAATTCTCAATGACTTTATTGGATATCGATGCAAATCCGTCAGGAGCAAATTCTTTGTTTTTCTCATCTCCTAATGAAATTATTTCGAAACCTTTCGGTTTAATGTCTTCTTTGAATACAGGATATTCATACACTATGGTTGGAAGACGTGAGGCAAACGCTTCGATTATTTGATTACCGAATCCTTCCCATCTGGTTGGATAAAGGATCAAGTCTGCAATTGAATATGCATCTGGATAAAGAGAATAGAAGCCTTCTTCCTCAATCCGTATAGGACCTACCTCGTCACCGATGTAAATCCAATCGATACTAAGTTTATCGAATAGTTGATGGAGTTTTTTTCGATAGTCTTGGAATGCTATCTCAGGTCTACCAGCTAAAACCAACCAGATTTTATTATCTTTGGAAAATATATTTCCATTGTATAATCTCTTATCGATCAATCTGTTCTTGAAATCTTTTATCCTTGATGTAATATGGCCGGCTAACTCTATCTGTTTGTTTGGAACTATACGGGTACCTACTAGTAATACGATATCTTTCATCGATATTCCATGTTTTTCTCTGAGATTTTTTCTTATTCGATGTTGTTCTTCTTGGGGTAATGTCTTGTCGAAGTCTATACTGTCATGAATGACTTTGGCTTCAAAGCCTTTCTTCTTCAAGGTCTTTTGATTTTGAGTATTAATAGTCCAATGCATCAAGTTGGTCATTTGAGGTGGAAAATAGTTTTCTAGTATTGTATTTGCGAATTGACAAGTTGGAGTAAATTTGTATGCTCCCTCGCTGAGTATATCGTGATGAATGGCCACACAGGGAATTGTAGTTTCTTTGAGAAGTTGTGTTAGAGCTACAGTGGCCACAGGATGAACAGGTAATGATAAAATGTTATGGACAAAAAGCATGTCTGGCTGAAAATCATTAAAAACATTGAAAAAATCTCTTTTTAGATCTAAAGTAAATTTTTCGAATGTGATCTTTAGATCTTCTTCTCCAACGTAATCTACGATTTTCTCTCCAAATAAATTATTCATGATCTGAATTACATTCTTACTATCGAATTCTAGATTTTTTATCGGGAAGTCAGACCAATCATATGCTGAACTTATTGCAACCTCGTGTCCTATAGAGTTCAACATTTTCTCTCTCTTCATTATCTCTAAGGAGACGCCGTCGGTGCCTGCTGAGTCATCAGGATTTGCGAGAAAATGGGATATTGATTTTTCTTCAGTTGGGGCGGATCGAAAATGCATTATGAGTATTCTCATAAATCAATCTTCCTTGTCTTAACGAAGTCACGTTCTATGTTTTCCATCCTACTGAAGCTAGATAGACGACTATTTCTTCTGTCTCATCTATTCCAACTACTTCGGCGACTTCGTCATCAATGAATGCTCCTATTCCACATACGCCCAAGCCTAAGGCTTCAGCAGATAAATACAGATTCTGTGCGATATGACCTGCATCCAAGTATATGTAGCGATAAGCTCGTTGGAGATATTTCCATTTTGATCTTTCCACAATGGCTGTCCATATAAAGGTGATTTGTGCTGATTCGATCATTTCCTGATGTAGAGCTGCTTGTGAAAGCACTTTTGAGTGGTCTCCGCTTTTTAAAAATTCTAAATCAAAGAATTGAGGTCTAAAGTGGTAAATGCCAGGTTGGAGGTTCTCTACGAATCTTACATTGAAATATGTTTCTATTGGATATAACCCGCCAGCAGATGGAGTTGTTCTTAAGTTAACTTCTCCGATATTCTCAGTTTTTCCTTGGGTTGCCCATAGTAAATTTGAAAGTATGCTGAGGTTGAGAGGGTTTTGTGAATTGTAGTTTCTTCTTGATCTACGATTCAAAATTATTTCCCAAATATTCGCAACATTGAATTTTGGATCAGGGAGTTGAATTATGCTGAGCGGATTTTCATGGTTTTTAAAGGGGCTGGGTTTCTTGCTCCAATCAAGATGATGCCTCGGCATTCGTTCACGATGATATCTCGTTTCTTCCTGGAATTTATCACCTACACCAGTAATGTTACTCATCTTATATGCCTACCAATAATCTGTATTGGAAATCGTTTCATGAATAATATGGGGCTATTATAATTTCTTACTAGAAAAGATTGTAAGGACATCATTGTAACAGATGATTCAGATTATTCCTGTGTTTGAGTAGGATCACGCTGTTGAAGTTTTACGTAAATCATGGGAAGGGCTCCGAGTAATACCAGGAATGCCATAAACTCGTATGCAGGCTTAAAGGATCCATATATTTGTATTATGAAACCCATAACTACTGACCAAACGGCAGCTAGACCATAACCTATAGTGAAAAAAAGGCCGAGTACGATATCTCTCTGTGAATGCTTAGCAACCGTAGATAGATGTGCCTGTAGTAGGCTAGTCGCAGGGAATCCTAAGATGCCTAAAAGAAAAAGGTGCAAGATCATTATTGGACTACTAATTGTATGACGTGGTAAAAGATACACCAACAATGACGCTATAAGCGAACAAATAATCGCAGCTTTCAAGTAGCCTATCTTGTCAGAATATTTGCCGATGACCATTGGTCCGATGACCCCTCCAAGCATCATTATTGAAAAGACTGTGCCAACATGGAGAGTGGACAGATGAATTTGATTCGCTAAAAACAGGGGAGTATAAATTACAAGTGCACCCATGCCTGTTCCTCCAGCAAGAAGTGATTGAGCCATAATCACTGGAACCGCGTCTTTCACGTGAATGCTTGATAGAAGATCTTTACGGAGTGAGACATGTTTGTGGGTTTTTCCAGCAGATAACTCGCCTCTGAGATAAATTATGAGGTAGATCCCGATTAGTGCGGGAGCTATTGCAAATAAAAAGAGTGAATTACGCCAGCCAATAGCCGTTGCGAGGGTTGCTAAGAAGATTGGTCCGATAATGTTACCTAAATATGCGACACCATAAAATGTGCCCAGCGCTCCTCCCACTGAAGCCTTACGAAATTTATCTGATAAAATTGAGACGCCAATAGGATGCTGTACAGCTTGGCCGACTCCTCCGATCAGATTTGCAGAAAATAAGTGATAGAAGTTTTGAGATAGCCCGGTGCCAAACTCAGAAATTGAGTATAATATGTTACCAACTCCTAGAATGATTCTCCTTGGAGCATATCGGCTGAGGATGCTCATCAGAAGTTGCAGGATACCAGCGAGGATCGCGCCAACACTTACAGCCAGACCAAGCTCAGCGTAATTCAATTGGAGTGATGCCATAATGCTTGGGTAGAGAACTGATACACCCATGTAGAGATGCTGGGTCATATGTGAGAGAGTCGCCATAGCTAGAACTTTTCGAGCAGACTTTTCTACAACTTTTGTATTTTCCAAGATATTTTCCTTCATCAGATGTGAGATTATAATAATGAATGATTTGGATGGAGTGCATGGGCAGAATATACTATTTTTTGATCAAATTCTTGTGTTCGACGAGAATGCACTTATCCATAACGGTTTCTATTCCATTTTTTTCTGCTAGTTGTGCAGCTTCCTCATTTTTGATTCCAAGTTGCATCCATATCACTTTTGGTTTTAGATTGACTGCTTCTTTTACTACTTCTAGACATTGTTCGCTTGGTCTGAAGATATTGACCATGTCGACTGGTTCCTTTATTTCTGAAAGCGATTTGTATACTTTTTCTTCTAGGATTTGGTCTGCGAATGGATTTACTGGTATGATCTTGTAGCCTTGTTCTTTCATGTATTTTGGGACTGTATGGGCTGCTTTTTGTGGGTGTCTGGAGCAGCCTACCACTGCGATTGTCTTGTTCTCTTGCAGGATTCTTTTGAGCTTCTCATCGGTATTCATTGTACGTTCTCCTCTTTCCGTGAAACTGGAAATTGATATGTGTTTCGAATAACGATAAATGTGATATGTGTGCTTCCAACGTAACTGTGGAGCATCGTTTTAATGCTTATCATTGAAAAAAGAAGAAAGGTAAAATAAATACTGTATAAGCGTGTGCTAACTGTTGGTGAAGTAAATAAATTGTTTAATTCAAAATCTGAAAAAGCAACAGATATTATTTTGTTCACTCCCTCGAATCTAAGTGTTAATAGGGACCTTAACATCGAGGTTAGAGCTGTAAATAAAAAAGGCGTTTTAGATGTTAGCAGAAAAGACATCATCAAGATTTCTCATAATGGGAAACAAATTAAATTAGATAAACCTATAATAAATTTGATTGATGGGAAAGAGAAGTTTGTTTTACGTAGTGACATCGCGCAGATTATCAGATTGGATGCAGATTGGATTGATGGCCCATCTCAACTTAAAGATTTTAAATGTATACTGAAAATTGGTGAATTAAAAGATTTAGAGCCCGCGCACTAATACACTAGAATTCTATTTGGAACAAGAATCTTTTTCCAATTCTATCAATATTCAGATGAAATGAGGCGTTGTTTCAAGTTCTATTCATGTGTAAAAGACTACGTTTTCTCCAGGTCTCAAGTATGATCTTCCAGATTCCCATTCTGCATATATGATGACGGTTTCAGTAACAAAAGATACAATCTTAACCTTTGCTTGCCCATTTTCAAGAATTACTTTTTCCTTATCTATCTTTGCAGTAGGTCCAGCCTTAATATATGTTTTTACGGTATCATCCCTGCTAGTATCTAAAATACCATTATCATTGACGGCTCGAATTAATAGTGTGCATTCTTCTCCTGGTCTGATCATATTACTTCTGGTTATAATAACAACTAGTTTTGTTGCATTCATAGACGGAGTAGAAATTTTATTAGCTTCCCCTTTAATCATTAATTCCTGTTGTAAACGTTCCTGCTCAACTAGGTAATAATGTACCGATGCTATAACAATTACAAGAATAATTGTGATTGCTCCAGCAGTTTTAAAAACATCTATCGGATCATGTGGCTTCAAAGAACTTTCACTACTGCAATAACTCGATACATCAAGGTTACTTAGTTATTGCTGTATTAACAATATATTAAAATTGATTATCTCGCTTTAAAAAAACCGAATAAACATTATGCGCTTTTTCAAAGTAAATAATTCTTAAAAAAAAGGTGAAGGACCAGTTTTCATAACTGGTCTTTACATGACTTCTTTAATTAAGGTCTTGGCTATTTGTACTTTATATTTATTCATGCTTAGAGGTGTTGCATTATCTATTGATGAGTTGATCTCCTCCGTTGTTCCGACGATTGGAACAGGTGCGACTCCTCCTAAGGCTATGAGCGTTCCTTCTTCTGTTGTTGCTGAAGCAGCGCTTACTATTGCAAAGTCGATAGATTTTCGATATGAAAACTTTTTGAACATTCCTTTTGATGGAGCATTTGGAACAATGATCGAAGTGATCATATCTTCGGGGTTCAATGTATTTCCGAGCGTTATGAAGAAGTCTTTGAGATCAACATTTCTCTGTCCTTCTGAATTTCTAATTTGCAGTTTGGCATTTAATGCTGATAGTGCTATTGCCATGTCGCTTGGATTTGTTGCAACACATACCTTCTGCTCCATTATTGAATGGTAACGGTTGTCGCCTGATGTAGCGTAACAGATCGTTCCTCCTTTTCGATAGCAATTGAAATCAGGTTTCAAGTAGTACCAGCACCTCACATGTTGTGTTAGGTTTCCAATAATTGTTCCCATGTTTCTTATAGCTGGAGTTGCTACAGATGCGGCTGCCTGCGATAAAATTCCATATTTGTTTTTAATTAGACTGGACTTTTCAACTTCTGATAATGTCACTAGAGGACCTATTTTAAGTCCTTCCTCATCTTCGGTTATTTCGTCCATACCTGGAATGTTTTTTATGTTGACAACAACTTCTGGAGTAGGTAATATTCTTCGTTTCATTACATCGAGTAATGCAGTTCCACCTGCGCAGAGTTTTGCCTTATCTTTGTATTCTGTAAGGATCGATAATGCGTCTTCAACTGAATTGGCATCATAATGTTTGAAACTTTTCATTGGTCTCAATTTATTTCATCTCCTAAGCTTTTCCTAACGCTTTAAGCACTCTCGCTGGAGTGACTGGTACCTCCGTTATTCTAACGCCTATTGCGTCTTCAATAGCGTTTTCCAGTAATGCTAGTGAAGGCACCATGGGTATTTCCCCTGAACCTCTTCCTGCATGGAATGGCCCCTCATTAGTAGGGATATGTATTCCCATTGTTTGCGGACCTTTGTGTGGAGCATAATCTACGAAGACATTGCTTGGTCCGGGCAGATCGAGTGAAGTAAGCATTTTGTAGTCGAGAAATGTTAGATTCAAATATCTTCCTTTATCATGTGTCTGTTCTTCCATCATTGCAACTCCTAGACCAAACTGAGCCATACCACCGATCAATTGTCCGTCGGTAGCAGCAAGATTTATGGGTCTATTATCCATACAGTGGGCCATTTTGACTATTTTTACTTCTCCGGTATCTGTGTTTACGTCTACTTCGCAAGCTTGTGCATTATGACCGTAAAGTGCATAGCGTCTATACCACATGTTCCCTTCTTCATCAGGGATTGCTTGACCAGTCTCTACATCATACCAGTCACAAGGTACGAATATCTCGCCGGTACCGATTAAGACTGGTGAGGATCCCAGCATTAATTGTCCCCAAGGTATTGCGTTTTCTGGGGCTCCCTTCACGTAGACTTGTCCATCTTTTGTTTCCAGATCTTCAGGCTTTGAATTTAGTAGTGGCGCAGCATTATCAAAGAGTTGTTTCTTTGCATCCTTGCATGCTTCAAAAACGGCACCTCCTGCATGGAATGCTTGCTGGCTTCCAAAAGCTGAACCTGTGTAAGTGCTGATTTGTGTATCTATAGGTAATGCTTTTACTCTTTCTAATGGTATATTTAATGCGTCAGCAGCTATCATTGCCATAGTTGTTAGTGCACCTTGTCCCATGTCACTTACGCTTGTTATTACTTCGACATTACCCGAGCCTGTAAGCCTCACCATGGCAAGAGGCTTGGTTACTCCTGCAGAGCAGTACATGTTTCCTGCGGCTAAGCCTCTGCCTCTTTTCCAACTTCCGCCGGTTGATGCTTTAGGAGTTGACCATCCGATATCGTTCGCTACTCTTTCAAGACACTCGATTGTATTTACTCCGCCTTGAATTTCGTTTAATGCATTTATCTCTCCTTCTGGTAAGAAGTTCTTTCTCCTGAACTCTATAAGATCCATGCCTAGTTTTTTTGCTAATATGTCCATTTGTGATTCTACAGCGTGTGCAATCTCTTGTATGGAGAAACTTCGTAGTGATAGCATTGGTTGATCGTTTGTATAGCTTAGATAACAGTCCCACGAATAATTTTCATAATCATAGTCTCCCACTGGCATCGTCGCAGACTTTCTTGCAAGGTCGAAGTTGAATCTGCAATAGGATCCGCCGCCGCAGTATACTGTTATCTGTCTTGCTTTTATGACGCCATCATTTGTGACGCCATCTTTCATGTATATTCGCCAGCTTGGCCTAGACACGCATAGATGAGATCCTTCCCTTGTAAATTCGCATTTTACTGGTCTCCCGGTCACTTTTGCTGCCCATGCCGCGAATAGTCCTGCTTGAGGCATGTTCTTTCCACCAAAACCACCACCTACTTTGGATGGAGTTAGAAATCTCACTTTATCTACTGGCATATCAACCGCAGCAGCAATAGTCGGGTGATGTACAGAAAATGACGTTTGAGATGATTCCCAAATCTTTAATTCACCGCCTGTGTAGTCTGCAACAGAAACGCAGGGTTCTATGAATGCATGAGTTATATATGGAGAATAGTACACGTTTTCAATTATTACATCAGATTCTGCGAATCCTTTCTCCAGATCTCCTTTGCGAACTTGTGTTTTAAGTATCAAGTTAGGTCTCTCATCTTCGAGCTCTGAATGTACTAATTTTGGCTCATGGACAATTGCTGGTGGTGTTAAGCTTGCTGCATCTTCAGGATCAAATACGGGGGTTAATTCTTCATATTCTACAGTTATTAGGTCTAGAGCGTTTTCTGCAATTTCTTCAGTTTCAGCTACAACCATGGCTATAGGTTCGCCGTAAAAACGAGTTTTTTCCCAAGCCATTATGGGTTCATCTCCAAACACCTTCATGTACCCAATGTCTTCTGCTGTCAGCACAGCAATAACGCCAGACAGACTTTTTGCTGCGCTTGTATCTACTCTCTTTATGTTTGCGTGGCAAGCAGTGCTTCTTTTTATTTTGACATAAAGCATTCCTGGAAGTTGAATATCAGCAACATATTCCATTTTCCCAGTAACCATAGCAGGGGAATCCATATCATCAACATATTTACCTACATATCGTGTAGCAGGTTTATTTTCCCATGTTACTTCTTTAATTTCACCGATTTTTGGCATTTTTATTCATCCTCTTTTTTTATGCCTCTTGTATTGCTTTAACTGCGCGAGCGTATTCTCCACATCTGCAAAGGTTCCCTGAAATTGCGCGTCTAATCTCGTCTTCTGATGGATTAGGAATTTCATCTTTTAACGCTTTAGCAGCTATGATCATTCCCGGGGTACAGAAACCGCATTGAAATGCTTTATTTCTGATAAATGATTCTTGAAGAGGATGTAATCCGCCGTCTTTTCCTAAACCTTCGATAGTTGTGATTTCTTTGCCGTCGGCTTCGATTGCTAACATCATGCATGCTAGCATAAGTTTTCCGTTAACCAAGACTGAGCATGCGCCACATTCCCCGTAATCGCATGATTTCTTTGTGCCGGTTAATCCTATCTCTTTTCGAATAACATCTAGTAGAGTCCAATTTGGTTGAACGAAAAGGGTTACGGGTGAACCGTTTAGGGTGTAAGCGACTGTTTTTCCATTTACTGGAGCTTTTTCTAAAGGTTGCATTGTGGGGGTGATTGGTTTTGTTTCAGTTAGTGTTGTGACTCCATAGGTTGCGGCAGCTCCAACAACAAGTCCAGCAACGGCGCCTTTTACAAACCCTCTTCTCGATACCTTGTTTGTTTTTGATTCGCTCATTTTCTCATTCTCCAATTATCTTTAACAAAACTGTGGCGTAAACTAGTGAACTAAGATAGATATAAAATGTTCAGAACATTCTATTTTTCATAGTTTATAGTTACAAAATGAAACCACGTGCATTCAAGCACTTGGTGCACTAGCTAGCTTCACCGTTTATCTCAATCTTTGCAAAACCTTCCACGTCATTATAGCGTGCTAAGAAAAAATAAATATATGAATTAGTTCACGATTGCTGATTTTAATTCAGTATGCACTCTAGGTCGAAGTGCGCGCTATGTGCTGCTTTTGCGAATCTCTGGAGCAGCCTACAACTGCTATTGCCTTGTTCTCTTCTAAGATTCTCTTGAGCTTCTCATCAGTATACATCTTAAAACCTCCTCTTTCCCTGAAACTGGAATTGATATGTGTTTCTAATAACAATGACCGTGCTGTCAGTTATAGTCTAACTATTTTAGATAGCGTCTAACACTTTGGATTATAGGTGTGAATTGTGAGACTTCAAGGTAGAATTGCCCTAGTTACAGGTGCAGCTCGTGGAATAGGGAACGCAATATCGAAATTGTACGTGAAAGAAGGAGCGAAAATCGTAGTAAATTACAGCAAGTCTGAGAAAGAAGCTAATGCTCTCGCAGAGGAAATGGGAAAAATAAGTAAAGATATTCTGCTCATAAAAACTGACGTCTCAAAGGTAAATGAAGTTAAAGAAATGGTTCAGAAGCGCGCGCGCTCCTAAAGTCTACTTCTGGGGTGCAGCAGGTACTCTAACGGGTAAACCGCAGAGTCCGACATGGACCTATACAGCTGACAACGGTATTCATGATGTGGGAATAAACGCCTTAGGAGATTTCATGGTTGCTGCACAAAGTATCTCAATACCTCATAAGGTGTTCTTCTTTGATAGGGTAGGGGATTTGAAGTGGAGTTTTGAACTTGATAAATCAGGTCATGTTGTCTCAATATCTTCAAACGGAGATACTGTGGCTGTAGGAACTCAAGAGCCAACTACAGCTTATCTGCTCGATACAGGCTACTCATCATTAGCACCTGTCGGAGGGGTAACAACTCCAATAAACAAGCTTGAGATGTTAACACCATACCTAATGTTAGTAGGATTGATCGCGGTCTTGTCGGCTTTCTATGTAGTGAGAAGACGTAAGGATTAGCAGCGTGCACTATGTTATTGGTTTGTTTTAGTGAAGCAGACTAGACCTCCGAGTTGGCTGAGACGAACTCCAGCTTTAGTTTCTACTTTAACTATTCTTGTTTTGATGTTCTTATTTTTTGAAATTTGTAAAAGTCTGTGAACTCTATTTTTCATTTTAGTGTCGGCAAGATATTTGTCTGTCAGTATGATGTATTCGGGTTTGAGTTTGCTGTGTTCTAATTGACTGTTAACTAGTTTCTCTATGTCCTTTAGTGAATATAGTATTGCTGAAACGCCATCGGTTTCATTGAGACGTTTCTCTAAAGTATCTATGATCTGGTCAGCATCTTCGGAAGTCTTCTCAGAAAGCAAAATGCGGAACTCCTTAGTCTTAATTAATTCAGATACTTGGTGGAGTTGGATTGCGGATCCGACTAGTTCACCGAAAGTAGTATTGTTTGAGTTATCTTTCTGAAAAAGCCACTGATGATGTTTCTGGACATGGTTAAGAAAGTCTTTGGCATAGTTGGTTTTCATAGGGGCTGTAATTATTATACTCCTTACACCCTCCTGTAGTAAAGGTCTTAATTTATCCACTACCAATTCGTGAAAATTATAGAGGGCTTTATTACTACTAATGTCCATTTCTACTTTGACATAATGTTTTACAATTTTACTGAATATCTGCCATAGGACTGCTCTTTTCTCTTCGAATCCTACTAGAACTGCTACGAAATATCCTCGTTTGTAACGGCGTCTCATTTCACAATTTGCCACTTTCTTAATCTTATTTATTCTTCAATGGTAAACCTACCATTTTAGCATAAGTGCACGCTAATGGGCGTGCTAACTTGATAGAGCACAGTATAAAATCTTATAGGAGTTTTTTAATAGTTCAATCTGATGATTTGAGTCTTGGATGAATTGGCAATGAGTTGCAAGAGAGGTATATTGTTAGCAGTTCTATCATTAACAGTTACTTTATTTTCAGTATTGATTCTTCCCTATAGCTCTGCATTTACTGTGAATCCAACTATGGATCTTACGACCTCCTCTAATATGGTTGGAGCAGCTGATCCCGTTTATTCTTTTTATTCAGAGAACCCCAACACCATCTATCCTCAAGAATCAGTAGTCGCTTTTACAGTGTTGATTCCTGCAGGGTATTCGGTCAATCCTGCATATATGACTACTACGCCCGATATAGTGGTTATGACCGGTGTCTATGGTGTTATTGGTCAACCGTTAAGTGGTTATCTCAGGCTCAATACTACTGTGGTTTCAGGTTTGTTCGTTATTAATGCAAAACGTATTAGTCCGCCGACAGTGCCTCCATATGTTCCTATTGGTACAGCACAGATAGTTCCACCTACTATGGATGCTCCTGGTTCATGGATTGTAACTCTTGGAGCTCCAAATACTGGTGAATATATTGATCTAAGTTTTGTAGCAGGATTCTTTATCAACCCATCAGTGCCAGGTGTGTATGTTTGGGCGCCATCAATAGCCACAGCAGGGGATGCGTCTACAGCATCTATGGATCCAAGACCAGGTTTTACAAACGAGGTCAGAATAATGGGACCGCCTGTGGGAGGTCTTACAATGACTGTTGACAAGTTTGAATTATTGATACCCTATCTAGGATTAGTAGGACTGATTGTGGCCGTTTCAACAGTCTACGTTATAAAAAGACGTAAAGACTAACCATCGAGTCAAAACATTATCTGACTTCTAAAACTTAATTTGAAATGGCGAATACGAATCTAGACTTTTTGTTCTTCTTAAAATTACCAGAGTAAATAGCAATGTAAGAAAGATGAAGATATGGGATAGTGTGAATTCTGGAATCAGGATCGCTTCGCTACTCTGAACTTGAAGCACATAATTATACATCTTGGCACTCTGATTTTTATCATTGACGAATAGATTAAATTGAGCCGTCTGTTCAGGATCAATATTTTGAGGATCAGTAAACGTTGATTCTACACAAACGACGCTTCCATTTTCATCATAACATGTAGCTGCGACAAAGTTTGTTGTTGACTCTGATGACCCATTATTTTTTACTTCTCCGACAATATTCAGATATCCCGAAACAGAAATGTAGCTGCTATTTGAAAGAATTATTAATGTTTTGGTTAAATTTTTGGTTGTAACGCTATACTCGTCTACTGCTAGAGTATAATTGTGTACCTTTTCAGCTTGATTTAGGTCAGTTAAAACTACTTCGAAAGGTGACTTTACACCTGGGGGAATAATCTCTAAAGTAGCCAAACCAGAATCTGTTACAATTACGGTATTATTTGAATCATAGAATGTTCCCGTTATGGATACAAACGCTACAGACTGTATACCCTTGTTTTCTACTTCTCCTAAAACATGAAAGGTACCGAGAGAGGAAACATATGAAGAGTGATTATTATTAATTACCATATCTACTGCATTGACTATAGGAAAAAAAGTGAATAGACACCAGACCGTTAGAGTGGTTATCATGAATAATGACGAATTCCTATTCAAATAGAAAACCGATATATGACTATGGGAACTCAGAGATTTAAACTAATTGAAGATTGGCTAGCTAATACAGTTTGAGAATGGTGAAAGGTTATTGCATCTTTTGCAAATTGGATGAATTAGGTTAGAGGGTTTGGTGCTTATTCTATAGGATTTTTTGTGATAATATAACAGAAAGGGCTCAAGCTCAAGTTGTATTATCCCGGATGATTTCAATAAAATTGTTGATAATGTTCAAGATGTTATTCAAGGATTTAATAAACATCCTTCTTGTGGTGAAGCTTGTGTCTAGAGAACATGTATGTGGAGAATGTGGACGACTATTCTCGCCTAATGATTCGGGTCAGGTAATCTGCAAAGAATGCAATAGCTTGGATGAATACATAATGGCCCGTAGTAATAGATACTGTAGAAACTGTTTCTC